>Ga0209788_1000046_pt1 | contig 37859 bp, 32 predicted proteins | sample WorMetLIZISLAND1_2_FD_187415 | JGI IMG/M metagenome (GOLD analysis project Ga0209788, IMG submission 187415) | Marine gutless worms symbiont microbial communities from Max Planck institute for Marine Microbiology, Germany - Olavius clavatus LIZARD... ...
CAGATAGCCTGTGATCGCTTGCGAAAACGACTCATTGGTGTACTCCTCGTTCGAGACTGTGGGGACAACTCAGACTTAGGAGTACCATTGAGTCGTGCTATCGGCAAAGCCTCAGCACTCTGACCACACCCACAGGACGTGGATTCCTAACACTGTATCGAAACATTCCAAAAAAGGAATTTTTCAATGTCCCTTCGAGGCGCCTTGAGGGCAAGGACAGCTCGACTACCGTACCCGCCGTGACCGCTTGCGTCCCTTATAGGCAGCAATCTGGCGAATGATGGGCTGGTCGGGAAGAGCGGCCAAAGCGTGGAAACGCTCCCAGGCCAACGCGACCAGACCCTGGATATCCTCGATGGTGGCGGGGATCGGCGCATCGGGCATTACGGCGGCATGCAGCCCGTACAGGCCACCGACCTGGACTCGCATGGCCTTGGCATGGGGCAGAGTGGCCTCCCCGTCCCGGGTCTTCAGGGCGAAGCGGGCTTGGCGTCGCAAATGATCGAGTAGCTCTTGGCACCGGGCTTGGTCGGCATCAGAGCCGCAACCGACCCCCTCGCGTTCGGCGATAAGGAAACGGTGTGCCTGACTACAGCGACAGTGATTGGTTAGGATGCTTTTTTCGAACGGACAGAAACGCTCGTTGATGGCGTGATAAGTCCGGCGCAATACCTCGTTATCCATGACCGTCGGTGCCTGGATCAATCAGCGGTTCGGCGGGTAAAGCGCTGGATCAGCCGCCGTTCCCGTTTGTTCGGCCGCCCCCTTGCTTCCGGCCCGGAGGCACTAGGCTCCCGCCGCTCCCGCACCAAGGCTTGGCGGCGTAGCCGGCTCTCTTCGTTTTCCACGTAGAGCATGGCGGCCTCGGTGGCCGGCCGGCGTTGCCGGGACACGGCCCGGACCACCAGACCCCATTGCAGGGAGCCCTTGTGGACGACGATACGGGTTCCTGCCCGGACCGTCCTCCCCGGCTTGCTGCGGTGGCCGTCGACCTGGACCTTGCCCCCATCGATGGCCTCGACCGCCAGTCGGCGAGTCTTGAAAAAGCGAGCGGCCCACAGCCACTTATCGAGGCGCAGGCAGGAATTCTCATGATCGGCGGGCGTACTCACGGTTACAGCAGGGGATCGAGCTCCCCGCAGGCATCCAAGGCCGCCAGATCCTCATAGCCACCGACGTGAAGGTCGTCGATGAAGATCTGGGGTACCGTACGGCGGCCACTAAGCTCCATCATGGTCTGCATGGATACCTCGTCACAGTCGACGGAGATCTCCTCGAACGCGGCATTTTTGCGTTGCAATAGCTGCTTGGCCCGGATGCAGTAAGGACAGATCCTGGTCGTGTAAATAACGATCTTGGACATCTGGGTTACTCCGTTCGTTCAATTATACCGTTTTGTCCACCAAACCATGGGGGCCCCTTGAAAAATTCAAGGTACTCTGGGCTGCGTCGAGAGGCCGGTTTGTCGCTCGAAGTAACCTCCGGGTGTGCGAACGATGAACAAGGCCGGGATGCCGAGGGATTCGGCCAAAGCAACCCCCAACTCCGGTCCCAGGACCAAGAAGGCGGTCGCCAGGGCATCCGCCCTGACTGCCCGTGGTGCCAGCACGGTCACGGATGCAAGTCGGTGGGTTACCGGATGCCCGGTCTCGGGGGCGATGGTATGGGAGTAATGCCGACCGGCGTGCTCGAAAAAGTTGCGGTAGTCGCCGGAGGTCGCCATGGCACCATCGCTTAGTGCCAAGATCTTGTGGACGGATCGTCCCTCGGGGCTCGGCCGCTCGATCGCGATCCGCCAGGGCCGCCCCTGGCCATTGTATCCGCGGCCCCGCAGCTCACCACCGATTTCGATCAAATAGTCGGTGATGCCGATGACGTCGAACAGATCGGCTAGGCGATCCACGCCGTATCCCTTGGCAATCGCGGATAGGTCCAGGTATAGCGTGGGCTCGGATTTCCTCAGGGCCGGCGGAATGGCGCGGACGGACAGCTTGCGGTAGCCGACGCGCGCTTTGGCCTCTGCAATCTCGGCCTCCGTAGGCGGGGTATCGGTCTCGCCGTCCGGACCGAAGCCCCACAGATTCACCAAGGGTCCGACCGTAGGGTCGAAGGCCCCGGTACTCGCCGCACTCGTCCGAAGCGCCTCCTTCACCAATTCCGCCAGCTCCGGGGATACGGAAAACCAATCGGTGGTGCGGCTGCGATTGAAGCCCGAGATTTCCGAATCGTCGCGATAGGTGGACATCCGACTTTCGACCTGATCCAGCTCACTGGCGATCTTGTCCCGCAATGCTTGCGGCTCGACCGCCAGCGGCAATGCCACGACCTGGATATTGTAAAAGGTCCCCATGGTCGTACCCTGCAACACCAGAACCGGGTGCTCCGGGGCAGGCGCGCAGCCGATCACGAACGGCAGCAGGACCAGCAGTAGGGCATAAGGGAAAGATTGTGACATGCGATGATTTCTCAAAATCCCCTCGATGAGCGCCGATCGGGATGAAAATTTCCCGCGACATGCGACAATGGTGATTCCTCTTTGCCGGTCTTGGAATCATGTTTGGTACCGTCGACCGCTACATCCTGCTGGAGGTGCTCAAGGTCTTCATAGCGATCCTGGGCGCCTTCCTGCTCATTGCCCTCAGTATGCTCTTTCTGCGCACTCTGGAGGAAGTCAGCGTAGGTGCCCTTGGCAACGAGCTGATCATGCGTTTCGTGGGCCTACGGGTTGTGCGGGAGATTTCCAGCCTCATACCTCCGATCTTCTTCGTCGCCATCCTCATCGCACTCGGTCGTATGGCCCGCGATAGTGAGCTGATCGCACTCGGTGCCTGCGGCCTGGGACCCGGGCGTATTTATCGCTCCCTGCTCTACCTCGCGCTGCCGGTCGCCCTGGTGACGGTCTGGTTCTCCTTCGTGCTGCGGCCTATGGCGGTCACTGAACTCCAAAAGATATTGCATCAGCGCAAGAACCAGACCCATCAAATCAAGGCCGTGAAGCAAGGGCGTTTTTATCAACAGGGAAAAGGGTTGGTCACCGTCTATGTGGGGAAAATCGAGGACAAACAGCACCTGCGTAACATCTTCGTCCATGACCGTCGTGGGGATCGGAGCCGGCTAGTCATCAGTCATACCGGGTTGCGCCGTGTCGATGCGGTATCGGGCGACCAGTTCGTGACCCTGGTGAACGGACGTTACTATGATGGGATTCCGGGACAACCCGACTACTCCATCGGTGCCTTCGAGCGCTATAACCTGCGCCTCGATCCGGTAGTGCTCGAACACTTCCGCAGTGGAAAACGCGCCGGACTCCGGACCGCCGTGCTCGTAGGCTCCGACGATTTACGCGATCGAGCGGAATTGCTATACCGAATCGGTAATCCCCTGGCGATCTTCACCCTGATGCTGCTGACGATTCCTCTGGTGGCGAGGTCGCCGCGTCAACGTGCCGAAGGCCGTATGTTTCTGGCCTTTCTCATCTACTTCAGCTTCTTCAATCTACAACGCTTGGCGGCAAACTGGTTCGAGACCGGGGCCACACCGAGCTGGCTCGGAAGCCTCTGGTATCAGGCACTAATGTTGGTATTGGTGCTTGCGATCCTGGCACCGGAAAGTCGCTGGTCGAGGCAGTGGATGCGGCGTTTGCCGCGTACGGACCTTGGAGAAACCTTGAAAAATTGCAGGGATGCCATCTTGCAAGGCCCCATAAGAAAGCCGAGATGAAGTAGCCCGGTGGCGTCTTAATCCGGAGCGTCGCCATTGTTCGCGCAACCCGAAATGGGGTCCGTCCGATTTCGGGTGCACAAAATGAGGCGACGGCCATGGCCTTCGGCGGCCCGCGTTCGTCCTGCGTCTGTCCCGGCGCGCACTCCGCGCGGCACCAGGACTCCCGCAATGACTGGACGCCGTGTCGCATGGCTTGGCCTTTCGTCTCCGCCGGCGCTCACGCGCCGCACTCCGACGAAACGCTCGGCCCTACGCCTACGCGGGGGCGTCGCACTCCGCTCGTCGCTTACGCTCCCTCGCTTTCCTGGGCTCCTCCGTTGTTCAGACTATCCCGATCCCGTGTTCGAGATAGTCGGCAAAGTCCGCTCCCAGCTCCGGGTGAGCCAAACCATACTCCACTGTCGCCTCCAGATACCCCAATTTACTGCCGCAATCGTAACGCCGGCCACGGAAAGGGTAGGCGATCACGGGTTCATCCGCGAGTAGGGAGGCAATGGCATCGGTCAGCTGGATCTCTCCCCCGGAGCCGGGTGGGGTCCGCTGTAGATGATCGAAGATCCTGGGCGTCAACAAGTAACGTCCTATCACAGCCAGATTGGAGGGTGCATCTTCCGGTGCCGGCTTCTCCACGATGGAGACGACTCGGAGCTCCCCGTCCAGACTAGGTTGCGCCGCGACGATACCGTACTTGCGGGTTTCCTCCCTCGGTACTTCCATGACACTCAAAATGCTACAGCCATAACGTTCATGGACCTCCGCCATCTGCCTGACCACCCCTTGGTCATCCGCACGGACGAGGTCGTCGGCGAGTAGCACGACGAAGGACTCCTCGGCCAATACCGGCTGGGCGCATAAGACGGCATGGCCGAGGCCCAAGGCCTCGGTCTGACGTAGGTAAACGCAGCTCACATTAGGCCGCAACATGCTCCGGACGCTTTCGAGTAACTGTTGTTTACCCGCCCGTGTGAGCGCCATCTCCAGCTCATAGGCCTTGTCGAAATGGTCCTCGATAGAACGTTTATTACGTCCGGTGACAAATATCAGGTGATCGACACCCGCGTCTATCGCCTCCTCGGCGGCATACTGGATCAGCGGCTTGTCGACTATCGGCAACATCTCCTTCGGACTGGCCTTGGTGGCAGGAAGAAACCGGGTACCCAATCCGGCTACCGGGAATACGGCTTTGTGGACTCTGCCCATGGATCGACTCCAATATTCGGGGGAATTTGAGAAGCTCCATCCCTATAAGGAGGAGCACAAGAAGCAAGGCGAGGGGCATTAGCGGTGAGCGAAGTGCGACGCCCCCCGCGTAGCCATAGGGCCGGGCGTTTCGTCGGGGCCGTGCGGTAACGTGGGCGGAGACGAAATGCAAGATCATGCGGCACGGCGCTGAGTCATTACGGGGTCCTGGCACAACGCACAGTATGCGCCGGGACGAACCTGAGCCGCCCAAGGCAAAGACCGTCACCCGATTTTTCGCTCCCGAAAGCGGAGGGACGACTCCGTTTCGGGGCGCGCGAAAAATAGCAAGGCTCAGAGGAATTCCTCAAGTCGCAGGAGGAGCATAGGAAAGCGAGGGAGCGTAAGCGACGAGCGGAGTGCGACGCCCCCCCCCCGCGAAGGCGTAGGGTCGTGCGTTTCGTCGGAGTGCGGCGCGTGAGCGCCGGCGGAGACGAAAGGCCAAGCCATGCGACACGGCGTCCAGTCATTGCGGGAGTCCTGGTGCCGCGCGGAGTGCGCGCCGGGACGGACGCAGGACGAACGCGGGCCGCCAAAGACCATGGCCGTCGCCTCATTTTGTGCACCCGACATCGGACGGACCCCATTTCGGGTTTCGCAAACAATGGCGACGCTCCAGTCGATCCCTAAGCGGGCCATGGCCTTGCCAGATTGCGTGGGGTTCTCCTTGGCTACCTTGCCGCCAGCTTTCGGGATATACCAGTAAGTGGCTGCCCCGATCGGTGTAGAGCGAGGCGAACAATCCGCGTTGCCTGATCACGTCGCGCACGCCCATGAAGCTGGAGGCCGTACCTTACCTCGGTGACCAGCGCATCGAGTAATGCTCGTTGGTGGCGTCGTCCATGGTTACGACCCAATCCCACTTCACTCCCGGTACCCAGTCGTGGGTGCTCGCGTCCTGGTGCAGCATCATGCCCGGCCCGGCCGCGCGGGTGCGCCGCTTGCGGTGCTTGCCTCGCCCAGGTGTCTTCTGTACCACACCGGCCTCTTGCAGTCGGTTCTTGACCCAGGTTACCCCGAGCAGCCCCCGTCGCGTGGTACCAAGCGTGGAAAGGCTTGACGTTCCAGCCCGCATGTCGTCGACGGTAGCGCTCCACCAGCGCCATGACCTCATCCACTGGCGCCCGCCGGTGCGAGACCTGCTCCAGGCGCTTGTCGATCAACCCGTGCAGACCCTCGTCCTCGTAGCGGTCAACATAGCGCCGAAAGGTCCGCTCGCATACCCCGAGCAGCCGGGTCGCTTCCTCCTGTCTCAGGCGGCCTGCTTGCCACCCCCATACGCCTCTTCAAATCTCATCTTCCGAATCTCCTGCAGCAAGTCTGTTCGGCTCATTGGACACCTCCTCGGCGTCCAATGAAACCGGACACATCACGGGCTACAAGTCCGGACAGTTTATTTGCCCCTACATAGCCCTGCCCGACAATTGCCAGCTCGGGTCGAATCGTGATAGCTTCCGACGTCCTACGGGGAATTACCCGAACGGACGGAAGCCAGCACACCGTAACGGAGAAGAAGACACCGTGCCCCCCCATGCCAAGGACCTGGAAGACCTACTCCAAGTCGTCCGTACCGACGGCAGCCCCGAGGACCGGGCTTGTGGCCACAGCTATCTGCTTGATGAGCGGGACTTCCGGCAGCGGCAGGAAGCCTATGAGAGGCTCCGGCAGGAGAGCCACACGGGGGCCCCGATATCCTGATTTCGCAGCCGGAGACTCCTGGCTGCCGAATCCGAGACCGTTTCGGACTGGCGCACCTAGCCCCCGCGCCGGACAGGCCCATACCCGCTGCGCCCATGCGCTACCCGCTGCACGAGAGCCTTCGAGCCACCCGCGACAAGACGCAGGTCGAGCATCCCATCCGTGTGCCCACCGTCCCGGACCATCGATTCACCGCCTGCTTCCTGCCCGTCCCGCGCCCCTTGCCCTATGGATGCACTTGGCCATTGATACGGGACCCGGAGTGCGAGTATAAGGTCCTGGAGCTCGTGCACCTGAAATTCCTGTACAGGCCCGAACACACCCACAAGGTCGGAGCAATCACCAAGCCCATGACCCCCCTGGTCGACCCGGGGGCGACGCGCTGTGCGAGCAGCCCCCTTCTGCCTGCGATATGCTAGTAATCGAGACGATTTCGGCCGCTTGCCGCATGACCGGAGCACCTCATGAATAGGCCCTTGGAGGCCGACCCCGCCCCGGCGTGGCTGGAGCAATTTCGGGCGCAGCCCCGGGAAGCCCTCGATGCCATGCTGCGGGGCTTGGCCCGGATCCCCCCCTATGAGCAAACGGCCCCGCCGGACATCTTGGACCGGCTGTTCGGGTCCCTGCCGGCGGACCACCCGGACCTAGGCCGGCTTGATGAGACCCTGTGCCAGTGGCTCGACGAACGTCGCAAGGACAAGGACCTGGAACGCCAGGCGGAGTACGGCCTACCGCGCTTCGTCACCGAGACCATGGACGCCCTGTCCACTATTCGGAGGCTGGAGCTGCCCCGGAGCAAGGACCGGATCCGGGACCGGTTTCAAGAGCTGATCCGCTGGGCTGCCCCCCTGCGCCTATCCCGAGACTGGGACCTACCCCGGGCCTTGACCCTGACCGCGGCCCTCACCCAGACCGACCGGAGTCTGCACCTTTACTGGCTACGCCTGTGCCAGGACGCTGCGCGCATTTCCCAGCGAGGCATGATCGACTCGGCCCTGAGTGGCCTGATCAACCTACCGGACACCGGGGGACCGGGTGCCAACCGCGAGCTTATCGCAGGGCTGGCACGCTTCGGCGCCGGCTTGGCCGAGACATCTGAAGACCAGAGGGACTTTCTGCGCCACTGGCGGGCGCTCGAGGCCCACTTCCCGCGCACCGATAAGACTTGGCGCAGCCTGTGGCAGGTAGCACTGACCAACCATAGCTACCGGGACAAACCCTTTGTCGGCTGGCTGCAAAAGGCCGAGCCAGAGCTGCGCAAACCCTATAGGAGATCTAACGTTGTCTTGATCCCACCGAATATTCGGGAAACCATCAAGGACCTCACCGGACGTGCGCGGAGACCGGATCAAAGACCCCATGTCCTAGCCGAGGCCGAGAAGCTGCTCACCAAGTTGAAGAACTATGCCGAGGCCATCGGCGATGCGGGTACCCTGGTCCGTTCCGCCTGCAACCTGGGTAACAAGGTGCTGTTCTGGGCACCGGGCCATGCCCTCGTTTGGGCCCGGGACGCTCTACGCTGGTCCTCCAACCACGGGTATGCCTGGGATCTGCGCGGCCGCGCATTGCAACGCCTTGGCCACCCGGACATCGCCCAGGCCGTTTACTGGGAGGCGGTTCGTCGCTTGCCGGACAATGCGGTGCTCCGCAATCAGCTCGCCCGGTTTCTCCTACAGGACCGGGGGCGGGAGCGGGAAGCGGAGGACATACTCCGCCAGACCCTGGACCGAGATCCCGATAATCCGGTCGCCGTCGTCGAGTTGGCCCGGCTGCTGGCCCGCACCCGTCGTGAGAACGAGGCGGAGAGCCTATTCCGCCAAGCCCTGGACCAGGATCCCGGTAATCCGGTCGCCGCCGTCGAGCTGGCCCGGCTACTGGCCCGCACCCGTCGTGAGGACAAGGCGGAGAAACTATTCCGCCAGACCCTGGATCGGGATCCCGGCAATCCGGTCGCCGCCGTCGAGCTGGCCCGGTTGCTGGCCCGTCTGAGCCGTGGAAAGGAGGCCGAAGCGCTGCTCCGCCAGACCCTGACCCGGGACCCCGGTAATGGGGTCGCCGCCAACGAGCTGGCCCGGCTGTTGGCCCGCCTGCGTCGTGAAAAGGAGGCCGAGGCGCTGTTCCGCCGGACCCTGGCCCGGAATCCCAGCGATACGATCGCCGCCAACGAGCTGGCCCGGCTGTTGGCCCGCCTGCGTCGTGAAAAGGAGGCCGAGGCGCTGTTCCGCCGGACCCTGGCCCGGAATCCCAGCGATACGGTCGCCGCCAACGAGCTGGCCCGGCTGTTAGTCCGCACCGGTCGTGAAGACGAGGCGGAGAAACTACTGGACCGGGTCTTCGAGGATTTCCCTCATCATGATCCGATCGTCCTTTACAACCTAGCCTTGGTTCGGATTGCCGGAAACCGACCGGAGGCGGCCAATGTAGTGCATGCCCGGTACGTGCAAACATTTGGTAACGACCCACGAAGCGCCACCCTCCGGCGCCTGCTGGATACCGGCGCCGCCGGTGTCGAAAAGGCATGGCATCAGCTGGCCGATAATCCACCGGATGCCGGAGCCGACGGACAGGAGGTAACGCAGGAGAGAGGGAAATCCGGTACCTCATACCGGAGGCCGAAGATACCCTCCGTGATCTCGGATACCGAAGCCGCCAAGCGCGAGGCGGCGCTTCGAAGCGAGAAGCGCGGCATCCGGCTCCTGCACCGCGCCGCCGAGGCCGGCCGGGCCGATAGGCTATTCCAAGTGGACACCGCAGCCGCCGAACGCACCCTCGATAGGCTAATCGAAGAGGACCCGGGGGACCTCCATCCCCAGGTCGTGCGGGCCTTGCATGTGCCCGCACGCCGCATGGAGGTAGCCAATCGCTACCGGGAAACTCTCTATGTCCTGGCCCCGCACCTAGCCGCGGCGGGACCGGAGACACCCGTTGCCCATTGGGAGCAGCTATACGAGATGTTTCCGGAGCGTCGGGGCCTGATCGACTTCACCCGCCTGATGCGCGGTGCTACCCATGGAGAAGCCGTGTCCGCCCGGTTGGAGCAGTGGATCGGGTTGGAGCAGTGGATCGCCGACACTCGAGATGAGAAGGACGCCTATCTCCGCAATCGGCTTGAGGTGGTTCTCGCAAAGAACGGGCGCATCGACCCGAAACACCCGCAGCTTATCGACCGGCTCAATGACAGCATCCGCGCCGAGGTAGACCTGGACGACCACATCCTCGAAATCGCCGCCTAATTCCCGAACAAGACGCGGACCCTGCCTGCCAGTGTAGTCATCCGTCTTCGAGATCGGGAAATCGGTGTCAGGCCCCGAGGGCTTAGGTGATTTTCGAAAAATCTCATACCATGCAAGCCGGTCGAATCAAGGATATCCCACTTAGGTAGCTTCGGATGTAACTATATCAGCTACTCCAATTGGGGCATTGGGGGGCGGCCCTGGAAGGTTAGGACGAGCGAGTTAAAAATATCGTCGGACTGTTTGCGGCGAGTCGAAAGGCAGGAGCGGGTGATGGCAAAGGCATCTCCGCCGGTATCGGAGCGGAAACAACCGGAGACTTTCTGTTTGGAGTTTGGGCATTCGCAGGTCGCGTTCGGCCGGGTTGTTGTCGCCGGGGACGCGCAGATCGGTGAGGAAGCGCAGGACCTCGTTGCGGTGCTCGCGCAGTCGCCGAATGAGGTTGCCGGCCGGGGATTGTTTGACGCGCCCGCAGGTGCCGGGACGGCGGGGACGGGGAGGATTGCCGGCTTCGGCTTCGGTGAAGATGGTGTCGTAGCGGGTCCGCAGGCGCTCGACGTTGCCGGTGGGCAATGCCTTGAGGTCCTGGGCCTAGGCCTGGGCCTCGCCGACCAGAGCATTCGCTTGGCATAACAGCGCGATCATATCGGTTGCCCACGGCTGGCTTGGGGACCTCTCAGCGATAGCGGTTAGCTCACGTAGATGATGGGCCTTGCAGAAGGCCTGCCAACATGAGTAGCGCTGGTAGGCTGACCCGTGATCATGCACGAGCCAGTCCAGTGGGTGCAAGCCGGGTGGACAACCGGGCCGACGCGGTGTCACTCGCTCCCTGGTCGATCACCCCGACCAGTGCGGGATCATCCCGTTGACGGGGACCTGCGCCTGCAGACGTTGCGGCACCGAGATCGCGGCTACAGTGCTCGCGGAACGACGCCAAGTGGTCGAGGTGGTGATCCAGCGTAAGGTCATCGAGTACCGCATTGTCGGCGGAACCGGTGCCTGTGGGCGCGCGCAACGCAGCACGTTTCCTGTAGGGATTGAGGCCCCGGTGCAATACGGACCGGGCGTATCGGTCTTTGCGGTCTACATGACCCAATACCAGTTGTTGCCCTACCAGCGCACCGCCGAGGTGCTCAATGAGCGGGCCGGCCTTGGGACCTCACCGGGCACCCTCCAGCGCGCCATACGGGTGGCCGCCACCCGCCCGGAGGCGCCAGTCAACGCGATTCGCGACGCACTCGTCGCCGCGCCAGTGGCCCATGCCGACGAAACCGGCCGGCGCGTGAACGGCAACCTGTACCGGCTACACGTACTCAGCACCGACCGGTTTACGGCCTGCTGCCCTCATCCCAAACGTGGGGCCGAGGCCCCGGATGCGTTCGGCTTGTTGGCGCCGTTCGCTGGCGTACTCATGCATGATCATGGGTCAGCCTGCCAGCGCTACTCATGTTGGCAGGCCTTCTGCAAGGCCCATCATCTACGTGAGCTAACCGCTATCGCTGAGAGGTCTCCAAGCCAGCCGTGGGCAACCGATATGATCGCGCTGTTGTGCCAGGCCAATGCCCTGGTCGGCGAGGCCCAGGACCTCAAGGCATTGCCCACTGGCAACGTCGAGCGCTTGCGGACCCGTTACGACACCATCCTCACCGAAGCCGAAGCCGGCAATCCTCCCCGTCCCTGCCGTCCCGGCACCCGCGGGCGGATCAAACAATCCCCGGCCGGCAACCTCATTCGGCGACTGCGCGAGCACCGCAACGAGGTCCTGCGCTTCCTCACCGACCTGCGCGTTCCCGGCGACAACAACCAAGCCGAATGCGATCTGCGAATGCCCAAACTCAAGCAGAAAATCTCCGGTTGTTTCCGCTCCGATACCGGCGGAGATGCCTTTGCCATCACCCGCTCCTGCCTTTCGACCCGACGCAAACAGTCCGACGATATTTTCAACTGATATTTTCCGATGGGCATAGCCCCGCCTAGGCAATCCCCGCCGGTGCGGTAAAGAGGGTCATGGAGTTTTTCGAATCCACGGGGTGGTGTGGATCACGTCTCAGAGGCCGTCTAGAAATTTATTAATAATGAAAACTCAACGAACAGCCATTTTATAGGGTGTCTGATGATTACAGATTTGCTGGCTAAGCAAACGACTGGATGTGAAATAAACCTGTGTTTCGCTCGAAGTTGGTTTCCGTTCATAATCGTTACTCAATCGACGCCATCGACTCAGCCAAGCGAATGTTCTCTCGACCACCCAGCGGCGAGGTAAAATGTGGAAACCTCGCTGTCCTTTTTTCTTTCTAGCAACTTCGCGCTGGCACTCGAATTGGGTCAAGACCCAGTTAGATAGGTCCGAACCGGAATAGGCACGATCGCCCCGGATTTTTTGACGGTATGGAGGCTCGGAAACAAGTTCGTAATGACTTGACGAGCGGCTTTACCGTCAAACACATTGGCGACGCCACCGGTGGTGGATACCGCTAGGGACAACCTGTTTTATCCAAATAAAAAAATGGCATTTAGGAGTTCGCGAAGATCACGTTTTCGTAGGCGTCCGATGGCATAGGATTCCATGTTGATGATGGGCTCAAGGATTTCCCTTTCTTCGTCGGTGAGGTCACTCGGGTACCTGACAGCCGATTGAATCTTTTCTTCAGTCATGAAAAACTCCGGGATGACATCGCACAAAACCACAAAATGTATATATTTTATTATTTAATAATCAATGTGTTAATTTCCAGGCGGCCTCTTAGAGTGAGGTGGCGTGATCGGGACGGTGCGCAAGCTCCACTAAGGTGTCCGAAAAAACCGGCCTCGACGCTCGGATTTTGGACGCCCGGTGTCGTTTCAATAGAGCCGCACCCGATTGAAAATGAAGCCAAGTCGAAATCACATTGCGACTTGGCGTAAGGGAAAATTCTAAAGATGGAATTTTCCCGCTCTAAAAGGAAGTTGGGAGGTGACTGGGGCATGAGTGGCGGGAAACCTTTCGGTGCCGATCGGATGGGCCGCGTCCGCCGTCTGCACTTTGTCGGCGTTGGGGGCTCGGGTATGAGCGGGATCGCCGAGATCATGGTCAATCTGGGCTATCGGGTCTCCGGCTCCGACCGACGGGCGAGCGAGGTGACCCGGCGTTTGGAGGCCCTGGGCGTCTCGGTCGCCATCGGTCACCGGGCGGCACAGGCCGGGAATGCGGATGTGGTGGTGGTCTCCAGTGCCATCCCCGCGGATAATCCGGAGCTGCAAGTGGCCCGCGCGCAGCGCGTCCCGGTGGTGCGCCGCGCCGAGATGCTGGCCGAGCTGATGCGTTTCTATTATGGGGTAGCGGTGGCCGGGACCCACGGCAAGACGACGACCACCAGCCTGATCGCGAGCATCCTGGCCGAAGGCGGGCTGGACCCGACCTTCGTGATCGGCGGACTTCTGAACAGCGCCCGCGCCAATGCCCGGTTGGGTACCAGCCAGTACCTGATCGCCGAGGCGGATGAGAGCGATGTCTCTTTCCTGCATCTGCAACCCATGTTGGTGGTGCTCACCAATGTGGACAGCGATCACATGGGCGCCTATGACAACGACCTGGAGCGTCTGCGGAGCACCTTCGTGGAGTTTCTGCATCACCTGCCTTTCTACGGGCTGGCGGTGCTGTGCCTCGACGACGAGGAGGTCCGCGCCCTGATGCCGAGAATTTCACGTTCGGTGCGGACTTACGGGACTGGCAAGGCGGCGGACGTGCGGGGCGAGGATATCCGTCAGGAGGGTCTACGTATGTCCTTTTTGGTCCGTTGCGAGGGTCGGGACCGGTCTCTCCCGGTGACCCTCAATCTGCCCGGTCGCCACAATGTGCTCAACGCCCTAGCGGCGATCACCGTAGCCTGGGAGCTGGGCGTGGAGGATGCCGCCATCCAGCGGGCATTGCGGGGCTTCGAAGGGATCGGTCGTCGCTTTGTTATTACGGAGGTGAGCACGGGGGACGGTCGCGAGCTGATCCTGGTGGACGACTATGGGCATCACCCGCGGGAGGTGGCGGTCACCCTCGAGGCCGTGCGCCGTGGCTGGCCGAAACAGCGATTGGTACTGGTGTTCCAACCGCATCGTTTTACCCGGACCCGGGAGCAGTTCGAGGAGTTCGTCCGGGTGCTGTCGAGGGCGGACATTCTGGTCCTGTGCGATGTCTATGGGGCGGGAGAGGCGCCCTTGCCGGGTGCCGACGGCCGTGCCCTGAGCCGGGCTATCCGGGCCCGCGGTGAGGTGGACCCGGTGTTCGCGCGGGAGCTGGAGGAGGTGCCCCGAATCCTGAAGGCTTTGTTGACGGATGGTGATCTGGTTCTGACCATGGGGGCCGGCGATATCGGCGCCCTGGCGGCCCGCTTGCCGGAGCTGTTGCCGGCGGAGGGGGGTGGCGATGAAGAATTACCGATGGATACGAATGGATACGAATAGGGAATCACGAATCAACCTCGTGGACTGTGTCTGGGCGTCTTGAGGGTTCTGCAGAGCCGCCGTCCCTGAACACCGGAATCCCGGATGCCGGGGATGGCAAAAACGGTGGAGGTTCGAACAATTACGGCTGCGAGGAACAAGCAAATGTACGAGATTCAAAAAGGTATTCGTGATGAATCCGTGGAGGAGCCCAGGAAAGCGAGGGAGCGTAAGCGACGAGCGGAGTGCGACGACCCCCGCGTAGGCGTAGGGTCGAGCGTTTCGTCGGAGTGCGGCGCGTGAGCGCCGGCGGAGACGAAAGGCTCGGCCATGCGATACGGCGTCCAGTCATTGCGGGAGTTCTGGTGCCGCGCGGAGTGCGCGCCGGGACGGACGCAGGACGAACGCGGGCCGCCGAAGGCCATGGCCGTCGCCTCATTTTGTGCACCCGAAATCGGACCGACCCCATTTCGGGTTTCGCAAAAAATGGCGACGCTTCGGTTTTCTTGAATACATTTGCGTTCATTGGCGTTTATTTGCGGCTGAATTCTTCCCCGCAAGCGCTCACTCGATAGTTCCCGGTGGGCGCAACCGCACCTCCCCGGTGCGGTCAACTTGGCCACGGAGCTGTTCGATTCCACGGAACGGCGGGGATCGCTAAGTTTCAGAGCGAGACGGCGTGATAGGGACGGTGCGCGAGCTCCACAAAGTGTCCGATAAACTGGCCTCGATGCTCGGATTTTCAACGTCCAGTGTCGTTTCAAAAGCCATTGGCTTTTCTGATAAAGAGTCCACTCTAAAGTTATCTAGCTCCTATGCGGGTTAGATCGCTAGGATAACAGGATAACAAGGTAGTTCCAACCCCAAAAGAAGCCGACGGCCAGCACGATGAGTGCCGATGTAATGGATATGAACCAAGAGCTTCCTTCTCTCGCTGTCGCGGCGGCCCGCGTGAATGGTCCCTCTACAGGGGCTTCTCCCTCTTCGGGTTGGAAGAGTTCTTCTTCGATATCGAGTACTAGAGCGCGCCAGTGCCTTTGCAGGCGTTGACCGGCTATGTTTACCCAGATCCATATCGACGAGAGAAATATCCCGGCAATGGGTATCAGGGGCGGAGATCCTGACCATGTATCGGCCCCACCGTTCACGGCGAAAGCGAACAGTCCGCTGTTGACCAGCAGGAAAAAGTTGTTTCTCGTCCAGATCAGTGAGGGATGAAGATGCAGCTGGGCGATCGCTTCGGTGTATGTGTGTTCGATCTGCTGTGCGCTTTTCATGACGGGTCTCCGAGCGTGTCCTACCGGGATCAAGGGGTCCCTTGCGGCTCTTCACCATCGGCCGCCGATGATGATTCGGTAGACGTGGCCTCCGTGGTTTCCTCCGGTTCTTTATCGTCTATCATCGCCGATTCGCTGGAGGCCTCTTCCACGGTTTCTTGCTCAGGTCCTTTGTCGGTCGTCGCCGATGGTGATCCGGTGGATGGCCTCTCCGTGGTTTCTTCCGGCTTTTTCAGCAGGTCGGCTCGGCTCCGGTCGGTCAGGTCCTCGACCTCGTAGCCGGCGAGCTTGAAGCTTTGGGGTCGGTTGGAGGCTTCGAGTAGGTAGCCATCGCCTTCCGCAAGCTTGGTGATCCGGTAGCGGATGGCCTCGCCATCGGTGGGTACCGCCTCGAGCTCGATGGGGTCGGCTTCCGTATCCGGGGCGGGGGCCTCTTGTTTGCTGGCCAGGATACTGAGAAAGTCGATGTTGGTCAGGGTGCGGACTTGGTCTTCGACGGCCACTTGGTCTTGCTCCTCACCTTCGGTCAGGTCCGCAAGTTGCCAGCCATCATCCATGCGTTCCAAGGTCAGACTGGCGAAGGTGAGCTGCCGGATGGCTTCCGGATCCAGGTGGAGCAGTGTCCGGTCGCTCCAGCCGTCCGCTCGGTCCGGGGCGTCGTAGAGGCCGAGCTCCGCCTCGTAGATGGCCCCGTCGCCTTCGGCGCGCACGAACAGGCGCCGAAATCCGGGGGAGTCGCCCAGGTAGAGGACTACGGGCGGGGCATCGCTGACCTCCAGAGTCAGCTTGCGTTCGAAGGTCTGGTCTGAGATCTTGAAGCGTTTGAGTGCCGCTTCCGATGTGGCCACCGGCAGACCCCTGCGCAGACCCTCCAGCTTGGTGAGCAGGGTGGTCACCTTGTGCTCGGCGGCGGGGAGGTCGGCCAGGGATGGGATGATCCAGCCGTCTGCGGTCTTAGTTACCTGCACCGGCTCTTTCTCGGGGGGCTGGACGCGGATGCCGGTTACCTGTTCCGGGTCGAAGGCGAGGAGGGGGCCTGTGGATTCCGCGGGGCCCGATTTCCCCATCCCGAACCCCAGGGCGAGGGAGGCCAGGATCTGTAGTACCAGCAGTGTGCCGAGGATGATGACCAGTGGCGAGAAGAGGGTATCCCCGGTGGTTTTGGCCGGCTCGGTGCCGTGTCCTCGATCTTGGGTCTTTGTCGGCATGATTTAGGACCTCCCTGCGGATAGGATCGTCCGGTAATGGCTTCGACGTTGGCTCCGGCTACGTCGGTATAGGCCGTAGACTAGGGTGAGACCCGCCAGGGCCAGGGCGTAATTGAGATATTCCCATATTATCTGGTGGTTCCGGGTCAGGGGTCTGAGCAGCCGTGAGTATTGGCCCCGCCCGCGTAGACTCAGCAGGCCACGGTCTTCCAGGGACCAGTCCACGGCGTTTTGGATCAGCTCCAGGGGTTTGGTGTAGAGGGTTCGGGTAGCTTCCGTGGCGAGGCTGATGGCGGTGTCCGTCAGGAAGCTAGCGGAGCCGATCAGGATCAGCCGGGCCGAGGGGGGCGAGGTCTCCACGACGCTCGATATCGTCGGCTGGGCCGGCTCCTTTTTCTCCTCTGCTGCTTCCGTTGCTTGCGATTCGGTGGTCGGTTCCTCCTCCGCAGCTTCCAGCAGGGGCGAAGGCTTGCCGGCAAAGAAGGAGCCAAAGCGGCCCCGGACCGCGACCGCCAAGAGTCGGCTGCCCGGGTCCTTCCCTATGGCGAAGCCGAGGGGGCCGTGAGTCTCGAAATCGGGCCGAATGTCGGCGGAGTCATTGGCCCAGGATTCCGCCGAACTTTTCAGCAGCTCGATCACTTGGCGGTCTCGGTTTTTCTCCGGATCGATCTTCAGGGGCGAGGCCCAGTTCAGGGTGATTTGCCCGAGCCCGGAGGTGATGCTCGTCTCCTGGTCCATGCCCTCGTCACGGAGATCCAGGAAGTAGGGGTAGGCGATCTTCCGGATTTCTTCGATCAGGAATCCTGCTACCTCGCGTTGCATGGGGATCGGGAAGGGGGTGCTCTGCCGATCCAAGACCAGGGTCGTCTCGAGCTTGATGCCCTGATGGGTCAACCATTCCTCCAGGCCTGTCGATTGGCTCCGGGCGCGGATGGTATTGCCGCTAAAGTCCAGATGGTAGGGCGAGGCGGCAAGGACTACCGCCCCCCCCTGCATCAGGAATTGGTCGATGGCGAAGACCTGTTTCGGGTCCAGGTCCTCGGGTCCGGCCACCAGCAGCAGGTCCGTGTCTTCGGGGATGGTGCCCTGATCGAGCGTTGCCCGCTTGAGGGTCATATTGGCCGTCAGGCTTTCCTCCAGCGCGCTGTAGCCTGGGCCGGATGACGCCATGAATTCGCCGCCGCTCCGGGGCGGTGTGTAGAGGGCGACTGTCTTGAGGAAGCCGGGTGCGAAGCGTTTGATTCCGGCCTTGATGCCCCGTTTCAGACCGGCCTTGTCGAGCTCCTCGGGCAGGGGAATGGGAAGAGCCTGATCGCCGGATTCCAAGACCATATAGAAATGGAAGGATTCGGGGCTCAACAGGTCCAGGACCAAGGGTTGGAAGCCGAAGCGTTCTTTGATCTCGTGCTCCAGAGTGCCGTCGCCGGCGGCCGGGTCCCGGATGTCGAAGGTGAACTTGCTGTCGGCGTCTTCCGCCAGCTCGGCGAGTACCGCCCGTAATTCTTCCAACAGACCGGGCAGAGGCTCCGGCAGCTTGTCGACCGTCGAGATGTAGCCGTGGAAGGTCACGGGTCGGGTCAGCTCCTGGAAGATATCGCCTCCGCCCTGGTAGCCGTAGAGCAGCTTTTTGATGGTCCGGGTGATGTCGTGCTCCGGGTTGCGCAGGCGCACCTCCAGCTCTCCCTCGCCCGGGTCCCGGACCTCGATGAGCTCGCGGAAGCTCAACTTTTCGTGGCGGTCGCCGTACTGGATCAGCAGGTCGAAATAGGAGTTGACTACCGCCGCCTGATATTTGCTGGCGGTCTGGAAGGCCACCGGGCGGATGCCGTAACGCTCCCCGGCCTCCCGTTCTAGCTCAGGCTCCTCCATCGGATCGACGAATTCCACCCGGATGCGGCCGTCGCCGGCGACCTCGTACTCCCGCAACAGGTCCCGCAGCCGGGGTACCAGGGGGGCCAGCAGCGGATGGGTCCGGGCACTGAAATAGCCGCGGATCAGCAATGGCTCCCGGATCTGGTCCAGGTAGTTGCGGGTGGCCTCGGAGATGGAGTAGATCCGTCCCTGGGTGATATCCGCCCGCATCCAGTCGATCTGGTGCAGCCATAGGTTGGCGACTAGGAGGTTGGTCGCGAATAGCCCGGTGACTAGGGCCCAGCGCTGGTGGCGCTTGGGGTTTGCGGTGGCCTCGGCCCAGCGTAGCTTCTCCAGCGAGTAGACGTTGAAGGCCAGGAACAGACCGACGATACCGAGATAGAAAGAGAGATCGCGCAGGTCGATAACACCGCGGGTGATGGATTCGAAGCGCGAGCCGCTACCCAGCAGCTCCAGGATCTCGCCGCCGCGGTGTCCCAACAGGCCGGTGAGGGCATCCGAGCCCAGCAGAAAGAACAGCCCGCACACCAGGGTGCTGCCGATGAGGCTGACTATGGGATTGTCCGTGCGGGCGGAGACGAAGAGGCCGATGGCGATATAGGCTGCGGCCAGCAGCAGGGTGGCCAGATAGGCCCCGAGCACGGGTCCCCAGTCCAGGGGCCCGAGGAGCGAGATGGTGATGGGCAAGGGTAGGGTGAGCACCAGGGCCACCGCCACCAGGGCCAGGGCCGCCAGGAATTTGCCCAGCACTAGGCGCAAGGGTGACACCGGCAGGGTGAGTAGGATCTCCAGGGTGCCGGCGCGGCGTTCCTCGCTCCACAGGCGCATGGTCAGTGCCGCCACCAGGAAGATGAGCAACACCGGCATCCACTCGAACAGGGGACGGGCGTCCGCTAGGTTGCGGGCGAAGAAGGCCTCGACCCAGAAGAAGACGAACAGGTTTACCGCCAGAAAGGCGCCCAGGAAGATGTAGGCCACCGGCGAGGCGAAGAAGCCCCACAGCTCCTTGCGGGCGATGGATCGGATCTCAGACATGGGGCCCCTCCTGTTGCTGGCTGACCGCGCCGAATAGGATCTCCAGGTCCCGGACCTCCGGTTGCAGGCCGTACAGGTCCCAACCTACCGCGCTTACCGCACGGGCGACCAGGGGGGCGGTGCCGGCCGGGTCGGCGGTGTCCAGAGCGTAGCGGTGGCGGCCGTCCAAGGTCTCCATGGGCTCCACGGCGGTCACCGGGTCCGGCCCCATCAGCACCGGGGTCGCCTGCTCGGGGGTCTGCACCAGGGCCACGAGCAGGCGCTGCGGGTTGCTCAGGGCGTCGAGCTTGGAGTCCAGGGCCAGGCGTCCGGCGCGCATGATGAGCACCCGGTCGCAGACGGCCTCGACCTCTTGCAGGATATGGGTCGATAGGATCAGGGTCGCGTGCTCGGCCAGCTCCCGGATCAGGGTCCGGATGTGTTGGATCTGGGATGGATCCAGTCCGTTGGTGGGCTCGTCCAGGATCAGGACCTGCGGCCGATGCAGAATGGCTTGGGCCACGCCGACCCGCTGGTGGTAGCCGCGGGAGAGGGTGGCGATGACTTGGTCCGCCTTGGGTTCCAGGTCCGTGCGCTCGATAGCATCGCGGATCGCGGTAGGGCGCTTGGACGGCGGTAGGCCATGGAGGGTTGCCTGGTAATCCAGAAAATCGATCACCGTCATTTCCGGGTACAGGGGGCAATTCTCCGGTAGGTAGCCGATGTGTTGCTGGACCGCGCGCCTTTGCCTGCAGATATCGAGACCCTCGATGAGGATGTCCCCGGCGTCCGGCTCCAGGTAGCCGGTGAGCATCTTCATGACGGTGGTCTTACCGGCCCCGTTGCGGCCTAAAAGACCCACGACCTCGGAGCGGCCGATGTCGAACGAGACATCGGCCACGGCCTTGAGGTCGCCGTAGCTGCGGGTGAGTCGTCGAACCTCGATCATGCAAAGGCTCCTTGCTGTGTTCTTTATTGCCGGTCGGATGTTGGAAGAACCCGGGAAGGACCGCCGATTTGCGGGGAAGCTCCCGAAGCTTGGAATTTTAGCCGGAAGTCGCTTTCCAACCCAAATAGGGTAACAAAGGGGGCAGGGCTTCGAATGATCATCACGACTGAGACAAGCGGTTGTCAGGTAAGCAAGCCGGGAAGGTCGGATTATCTACCCGATCCTTATGAAGTGCGCCGGCTTGAACGCCCTGGCCTAATCGGACCCCGAGAGTAAGGGTTACTCATACAGTCATACTGAAATATCGATAACATCGGCTCGGTTGTTCCATCGGCAGCTCTTTTCTGCCGCCAATGAACGCAAATCAACGCAAATCGGTCGAGATCGGCCCGCCACATCGGCGACGCCTCCTGGTCCCTTAGAAGCTATCTAAAAACTAACTACCCTGTAGGGTGGGCTGTATCCACCAACATACCACGTTTGACCGGTGGGAACAGCCCACCCTACGGGTACGTATCTATATAAATCAATATATTAGTTCTTAATCGCCAAGCTGTTGCTTTCTATCGAATGATCATTCGGTAGCCCTGGAAAGGGGTCTGGAAAGGAGTCAGCGCCCTTGATATATGCAAGGGCGTTGGGGGCGTCTCTCATCAAATCATCTCGTAAGAAGCTGTTTTACAATTGAATTTATTCGTACATGTCAAGTCAAGCGGCCTCACGGACTGTAAAGCCGAGATGCCTAGCCTTCATACCAGTGTCTGAACGGTCTCGGTTCCCCGCGGCCCCCTATCTTGCCACTTGCCACTTGTTTGCTGCGCGACAGCGCGCTACCTATCTGGTGGGGTGGGTTCTCTTTTGAAACGACGTGGAGAAACCCAGAGACAAAGGCTCAGCCGATCATAGGATGAGTTGTGCCCACCCTTGAGCTGACTCGATATCTTCTTTGGTGGTGTTATGATTTCATTGTTTCCGGTGTGTAGGGAACATGTAGGGGCGATTCATGAATCGCCCCTACATGATTAGCTATTCCGCGGTCATTAGGGGCAACCCTATGTAACTATTCAGGACCTCTTGCCAAGTGGCAGGCTACACACGTAATCTATGCCCATGCTGGAACAACCCACCCTAACCCACTCTCCGGAAAGCCCTGACGACAAACTTAAGCGGTTGCGTGAATGGGTTGCGGAGCAGACGGCGCTCATTGCGCACATCTGCGCGAGCGCATCCGGGAGTCGGAAGCGCGCTTGGCCAAGGATAGCCACAACTCCAGCCGGGCCGCCATCCTCGGACTCACCGTTCAAGAAGCCGCCACCACGCTCGCAGCGCCAACCCAGCGGGCGCAAGCCCGGTGGACAACCGGGCCGACGCGGTGTCACTCGCTCCCTGGTTGATGACCCCGACCAGTGCGGGATCATCCCGTTGACGGGGACCTGCGCCTGCGGACGTTGCGGTACCGGGATCGCGGCTACAGTGCTCGCGGAGCGACGCCAAGTGGTCGAGGTGGAGATCCAGCGTAAGGTCATCGAGTACCGCATTGTCGGCGGGACTTGTGTCTGCGGGCGCGCGCAACGCAACACGTTTCCTGCAGGGATTGAGGCCCTGGTGCAATACGGACCGGGCGTATCGGCCTTTGCGGTCTACATGACCCAATATCAGTTGTTGCCCTACCAGCACACCGCCGAGGTGCTCAATGAGCGGGCCGGCCTTGGGACCTCACCGGGCACCCTCCAGCGCGCCGTACGGGTGGCCGCCACCCGCCTGGAGGCACCAGTCACCGCGATTCGCCGCGCACTCGTCGCCGCGCCAGTGGCCCATGCCGACGAAGGAAACGAAGGAGGAGCACAGGAAAGCGAGGGAGCGTAAGCGACGAGCGGAGAGCGACGACCCCCGCGTAGCCGTAGGGTCGTGCATTTCGTCGGAGTGCGGCGCGTGAGCGCCGGCGGAGACGAAAGGCTCGGCCATGCGATACGGCGTCCAGTCATTGTGGGAGTCCTGGCGTCGCGCGGAGTGCGCGCCGGGATGGACGCAGGACGAACGCGGGCCGCCGAAGGCCATGGCCGTCGCCTAATTTTTCGCACCCGAAATCGGACGGACCCCATTTCGGGTTCCGCGAAAAATGGCGACGCTCCGGGCTACCCGTAAAACCAGAAACGACTCCAATACGATCAAGCCCTGGCATCACAGCACTGGATATAAATTTACATTTAAAATCAAACGTCTAAATTGATCTTCGTGGTGCTCCGAATAAAACGACGGCTTGGTAAAACGCCTCAAGCTTTTCCGTCATGTTGAATAAAATCTCTCTCAGCCAGCCCAAACCATACCTGAAAATACTGATGGCCGGACGGCGATGGCTCTTGATTGGGATCGGTTTTTGCTCGTGTGACCATTCCCCGAGGAGATGCGCCCAGCAGAAGGCGATCGCTAACAAGGCCAGAAGCCTCTCAATACGATCCAACCCGGTCAGATGGGTTGCTTCAAAATTGAATCCTTGGCTCTTCAAGGTGCCAAGTTACGAAAGAAATTGCGAGCCGGTGCCGGGCCATTCCGGCACCGAGCGACGCGTGTATGTGCTGCATGCGAATCCTGAGTTTTATTTCATTTTTAATGAGATAGCGAACAAATTCCGTACCGATGAATTCTCTATCGGCGAGGTAGCCATCAATTTTTCCCACCCCGAATAGCTCGATAAACCTGTTGATGAGTAGAATGCGTTCGTCCGTATTGGAATTGCCTGTTTTATCTGACAGGATCGATAACACGGGGATCGCCAAGTACAGAATATTGATATGGGTTTGACCGAATTTCCAGTTGGTTCGATCCAGGGTCAGTAGATACTGACCCTCGGGCAACTGACTGGCAATAAACCGAGCCACGGTGGAGAAGTCGAGAGGAAAGGTTCTGAACAGGCGTTGAATATGTTTATACTTCGAGTCTTTCAAGGTGCCACCGGGAAGAGCAGTGGCTAATTGCGCGAAATTGACGGTCCTGATCTTGATCAAAGCGATAATCAGACCGGCCAGGCATTTGGTTCTGACCAAGTTCCAACCGAAACAGCCAGGCAACAGAAGCACAAGAGCGGCGACATTCTGAATCCATCGCTGGGAGCCCTCAGAAAAAATTTATTTATTATTAATAAGGTTATGCTAAAATTCGGTAAGGGTGGCTTGAACACCCAGCTCAACTGTAACAAAAATACTTATTTTAAATTAATATATTGCGATTTTTGTCCTGTGCTATGCTTTGGCATATGGGCTGCCGATTGCGATCGGGGTTATCGAAGGCACCTGCCGTTACCTAGTCAAGGATCGGATGGATATTACCGGTGCGCGTTGGGGTCTGGAGCGGGCTGAGGCCATCCTTAAACTACGCCCGCTGAAGGTCAGTGGCGACGTGGCCACCTACCGGGCATTTCATTTCGAACAGGAGCATAAACGCCATTACCCCGGACCGCCGATCCCGCTGGCCGAGCGCGAGGCGGCTTGAAATGGACGGTGTGCTAGCTCCACAACGGGACCGAAAACCCGATCTGAACTCTCGGATTATTGGACGCCTGGCGTCGTTTCAAAAGAGTCGCACCCATTGGCGTTTATTTGCGGCTGAATTTTTTCCCCGCAGCGCTTACTCGATATTTTCCGGCGGGCACAGCCAGCCTAGGCAATCCCCGCCGATGCGGTTAACCGACCTCGACTACTCGGATTTTCAGGCTCTCTCACGTTCGGTGTGGGTAGCGGTAGCGGGTTATAGCGACATGACTCGATCCCTAATGGGAAGACCCGACTTAACGACGAACGGAGAAGTCGACAGCTGGGTCAGCTTGCCCGCTACAAGGGGCAGGCGATGGCGATCAGGTGTTTGGTTGTCCCCTAGACCTTGGCTTTGGCGTCCGGATGAGTGAATTGACCGCCTCGACACGGCCGTTGGTGAGCCTGGAATCGAAAGCATCGAGGAGGCTTGGCCAGTTGGTCTTGACTACCGCCTTGATCGGCCCAGGCGGCAATGGCGCGCCCAGCTGTACCACTTGGAGCGGCTCGGCCTGCGCCGCGCTCTGGGCGCTGTTGAAAATCTTGCGTAACGTCTCCTTGATCCGGAAGGCACGGTGTATTTTGAGGTTTCGGTCCTTGAGATCCGCAAACCGGGTTCTCTGCCGGTTACTCCAAGCCGGTTTGTCCTCGAGCCGGATGTAGCGGGTGCGCCACAGCTCTGGGACCATTTCGACTGCTTGGCGACGTACCTCGTCAATCGCTTATGCTCGGAGAGGGCTACCCTATGCGGCGGGAAAACGGCGTTACCCACACCAATAGAGGACCGCGGGGAACCGAGACCGTTCAGACACTGGTGTGAAGGCCAAGCATCTCGACCTTACACTCAGTGAGGCTGCTTGACGAGTACAAAAAATCCATCTTATAAGAGTATGTTATGTAATGTTTGATGAGAGCCGCACCCAGAGGAATCAGGGCTGAATGGCGCTGACCCCTTGCTACCTGTCTTCGATGAGCTGCTGAAGATCGCGCAGCAGGCCATGGGGCTCTGCCACCGCCATCGCAGCGATCTCGTCCGCTCGGGCCCGGGTGCGGGAATGGGCGTAAATACGCAGCTGGGGCGCATTGCCCGAGGGCCGTATGTGGGCGATATCCCCGTTTCGGAAGAAGCAGCGGATACCGTCTTGGAGATTGATGCGCTCAATAGCTCCGAAGCCCCTTGCGGCCGAAAAGATATCGGCTAGGACCTGCCGTTTGCGTTCGAATGCCCGCCCCTGCGGGTCGTCCGGCGACCACTCGCCGATGATGGCCTCGGTCGGCCCCCGCAGCCGGATGCGGTCAGGGTCGAACTCCAGCCACTGAATGGCCGCGTCCGGCGGTTGAAAATAGGTGAGGATCTCGTGGCTAACATCCTGCGGAAAATCGTCGATCAGGTCCGCCTTGCCATACCAGCGCGGCAGGCGGTCGAAAAGCTCGGATAAGGTCACTCCCTGCCCAGCCGCGGCATAGAGCACGGCGAGCATGGGCAGGATGGCGTCACGGGTGGGAAGCGCCCGCAGCACACCGCCATTCAGGGCCATCTCGGAGCCGACGAGGAACCCGCCGTTGGCCTCCCAACCGACCACCCGCTGCTTACCCTGGGTCAAGGCCTCCTGCATCGCGGTGATGACAAAGGGCGATCCGATCCGCGTCTTGGTCGTCGTCAAGCCCTTGTCCCTGAAATGCTCATGCACACCGGGGTTGGTACTGATCGGCACCGAGACGGCATCCGCCCGCAGGTACTCGGCGACCAGGGCACCGACCAGATCGCCCGGAAAGAACTGCAAGCGGGGGCGAGCTCGCTCGCCGGACGGGTTGACACCGAGGATCAATGGCCGATCGCTGTCGCCATCCGTGGACAGGACGGCGTCGATCTGACCATGGATGGCCTGCTGCTCCGCCACCAGCTCCGCCAACATCTCCAGATGCGCTGCGGAAATCGCCTCGGTATCGATGGGGATAAAAGCATCGCTGCGCCCAACTTGGATCACTTCAGCCCCCGACAGCGCCAGGATCCGCGGCAGCAGATCCCGCCCCACAGCGGCATACTCGTAGAACAGGACGCGCCAACCCTTGAGGCCATCGGGAGGAAATACCCGACGGTAGCGTTCGAGGTATAGCTGCTCGGCCGCCGGGTCCACTGGTGGCAGGACCGGCTGCTGCTCGGGTCTCAACATCCCCGCGGAATCGAAACCGGAGGTCTCCGCTGGGCGGAGGTACTCCTGCTGCCGAACCGCCGCCACCGCAGCAACGATACCCGGCTCGTCGGACTTCAGGACCTCGCCATCGCAGCGGTTGGCCTTCTGCCCATTCCGATCCACCGGAATATGACTGCCGGTACACATGAAGCTCATGACCCCTCGCTCCAGGGCGTAAAAGGTCAATGCGGGGGTAGGCAGTTGGCCTACATAGTCCACATGGTAACCGGCGTCCGAAATCGCACGCGCCGTAGCCGCCAGAATCCGGGGCGTCGAAGGTCTTAGATCCCCGCTGATGGGAATCCGCAGGGACTCGCGCAGCAACGCCTCGGCCCCGACCTTGCTGATGGTCTCCAGATACCGCAAGGTACCCAGGGTGAGGCTGTAGACCTCCAGATCGGTCAGGTCCCGCACCAGGGCCCGCACCCCACTGGTCCCGAAGCGCGAGGCGACTGGTGTATAGTCGAGGATATCACGCAGCTGTGGTTGGGTCTTCATTAACTTCTTCCAGTTCCAAGCCTGCATCCACGCCAAGGTACCGCGTGTGCGATGCCATTCCTGCGCCAGGACTACCCCCAGGCCGTGGCGCCCTGAGCGTGCCCCAAAGCGGCTTCAACCTACGGATGGAGGTCTTACTGGTCATCCTATGCAAGGTGATGACGGTCTCTCGGGTCGCTCAATTGCCTAGCGTCAGCGACGGGCGTGTCTGGCGTACCCTCGATTATTACGTTGATCAGGCGCACGCTCAGGAGGACTTCTCGACTGTCCCTCGGGCGGTCTCGACGAGACCGACTCACGGCGCGGACACAATGACATCAGCCTATTTCACGACCTCGACGCCCAGCGTGTGCTCTACGCCTGCGAAGGGCGAAAGCCCGGGTCGTAGCCCAATTTGCCGATGCGCTCGAGGCTCATGGCGCCTGTGCCGGGAACAGCTGCGCGGTCTGTATGGATATGTCGGCAAGCTACCAGGCTGGCGTATGTGAGCATCTGCCCTGGGCGGCGATCACCTTCGATGAGTTTCACGTCATTCAGCTCGTCAACAAGGCAGTTGACGCAGTGCGTCGCCAAGAAGTCAAAAGGGCCCCGGAGCGGCGGCGTACACGCTATATCTGGCTCAAGGACAAGCACGCTTGGAGTAACCGCCAGAAAGCCCGGTTTGCGGAACTCAAGCGCCGAAACCTCAAGACACACCGTGGCTTCCGGATCCAGGAGACGTTACGCGAGCTCTTCCACAGCGCTCAGAGCGCGGTGCAGGCCGAGCCGCTCCTCGACAGATGGTACAGCTGGGCGCGCCGTTGCCGCCCGAAGCCGATCAAAGCGGTGGCCAAGACGCTTAAGAAGCATTGGCCAAGCCTCCCGATGCGTTCGATTCCAGGCTCACCAACGGCCGTGTCGAGGCGGTCAATTCCCTCATCCAGGCCGCCAAAGTCAGGGCCCGCGGCTACGGGACCACCAGACACCTGATTACCATCCTTTACCTTGTGGCGGGTAAGTTGACTCGGCTGCCGACTTCTCCGTTCGTCGTCAAGTCGGAGCTTCCCATCACGACTTGAGTCAGGTCGCTATGGCCCGCTACCCACACTAAACGCAAGAGAGCCGAAAAATTGCAGGGATGGAGTTTTCCCTGTGCAAAAAGGGAAGCCTTCAGCGGTGCTTTTTACCGACGTTTTCCATGTGGTGAAGCCAAGCGCGAAAGGCACCGAAGGGTTTCCCCTTGGTGCCGCGCCGGCCTCGGAAGGTGCCGAAACACTTCTCACTATCCCCGAAGCGAGCGGAGCCGACCGCCAACATGCCGAGGACCAGGAACACATCCGCCACCAGTACAGCGACCAAAACGACGGTGTTGAGGACCATATTATGTTGCCACCATTCGAGCAGTATCCGGTGGTACTCGAGGACAGCCCAAATGGTCGCGAAGAGTAGCACCAAGGCCAACACGGAGAAGGTATCCGCGATGTGTTCATGGGCATGGGAGAAGTTCTTGATTTCTTTACAAACGGTCATGGTACCTATCCTCAGGAACGGTTAGGGTGCCTATTTTCAGGGACTTCGAAAAACTCTAAGATGCCCTGGAGCCAAGTCGACTTCGCGTGGGGGAAAATTCCAGAGTTGGAATTTTTCAAGGTCTTCGGTGGACGGGAGCGTTGTTGTCGGGCTCCTAAGTATAGTGCCCATTTTCCGCTTAAGGAGGTTTTGTTTTGGACCGGATACAAGGCTTGATAGGAGATTTGAACGGTATCGTATGGGGCCGCCTATGCTAGTCCTGATCCTGGGTACTGGATTGTTTTTGATGATCGGCCTGCGGCTCATGCCCTTGCTGCGGCTGGGATATGGTACGGATTTCGCATGCTCGGGACGACGGGACCAGGGCGCGGGCGATATCACACCGTTCAACGCTCTGATGACCTCGCTGTCGGCGACCATAGGTACCGGCAACATCACGGGCGTCGGCACCGCGATTGTCATCGGCGGTCCGGGCGCGCTGTTTTGGATGTGGCGTACGGCGTTGGTGGGCATGGCCACCAAATATGCCGAGGCAGTGTTGACCGTAAAGTATCGGGAGGTCAATGACAATGGAAATCGTGTCGGTGGGCCCATGTACTACATCAAGGTAACTATTCAGCTACTCCAATTGGGACATTGGGGGTTGCCCCTGGAAGGTTAGGACGAGCGAGTTAAAATATCGTCGGACTGTTTGCGGCGGGTTGAAAGGCAGGAGCGGAGGATGGCAAAGGCATCTCCGCCGGTATCGGAGCGGAAACAACCGGAGACTTTCTGCTTGAGTTTGGACATTCGCAGGTCGCGTTCGGCCGGGTTGTTGTCGCCGGGAACGCGCAGGTCGGTGAGGAAGCGCAGGACCTCGTTGCGGTGCTCGCGCAGTCGCCGAATGAGGTTGCCGGCCGGGGATTGTTTGATCCGCCCGCGGGTGCCGGGACGGCGGGGACGGGAAGGATTGCCGGCTTCGGCTGTGCTGAGGATGGTGTCGTAGCGGGTCCGCAAGCGCTCGACGTCGCCGGTGGGCAATGCCTTGAGGTTCTGTGCCTCGCCGACCAGGGCATTGGCCTGGCACAACAGCGCGATCATATCGGTTGCCCACGGCTGGCTTGGGGACCTCTCAGCGATAGCGGTTAGCTCACGTAGATGATGGGCATTGCAGAAGGCCTGCCAACATGAGTAGCGCTGGCAGGCTGACCCGTGATCATGCATGAGTACGCCAGCGAACGGCGCCAACAAGCCGAACGCATCCGGGGCCTCGGCCCCACGTTTGGGATGAGGGCAGCAGGCCGTAAACCGGTCGGTGCTGAGTACGTGTAGCCGGTACAGGTTGCCGTTCACGCGCCGGCCGGTTTCGTCGGCATGGGCCACTGGCGCGGCGACGAGTGCGTCGCGAATCGCGTTGACTGGCGCCTCCGGGCGGGTGGCGGCCACCCGTATGGCGCGCTGGAGGGTGCCCGGTGAGGTCCCAAGGCCGGCCCGCTCATTGAGCACCTCGGCGGTGCGCTGGTAGGGCAACAACTGGTATTGGGTCATGTAGACCGCAAAGACCGATACGCCCGGTCCGTATTGCACCGGGGCCTCAATCCCTGCAGGAAACGTGCTGCGTTGCGCGCGCCCACAGGCACCGGTTCCGCCGACAATGCGGTACTCGATGACCTTACGCTGGATCACCACCTCGACCACTTGGCGTCGCTCCGCGAGCACTGTAGCCGCGATCCCGGTGCCGCAACGTCCGCAGGCGCAGGTCCCCGTCAACGGGATGATCCCGCACTGGTCGGGGTGATCGACCAGGGAACGAGTGACACCGCGTCGGCCCGGTTGTCCACCGGGCTTGCGCCCGCTGGGTTGGCGTTGCGAGCGTGGTGGCGGCTTCTTGAACGGAAAGTCTGAGGATGGCGGCCGGCTGGAGTTGTGGCTATCCTTGGCTAGGCGCGCTTCCAACTCCCGGATGTGCTCGCGCAGCTGCGCAATGAGCGCTGTCTACTCCGCAACCCGTTCACGCAACCGCTTAAGCTCGTCGTCAGGGTTTTCCGGAGAATGGGTTAGGGTGGGTTGTCCGGCATGGGCATAGATTACGTGTGTAGCCTACCTCTTGGCAAGAGGTCCTGAATAGTTACCCTTTGCGTATGATTTCTATTAAGACCGATCCCGTATCTATCGACTTTTCGAAAAGTCAGGCGGTAACAGGAGTTGTTTTCTTCGATTTCGGGAGCTTCCAGTTTCCCGCAAAAGGATGGAACGACTTTATTGTTGTTGTATTTAGTTGGTGGCTAATCGCCCTTAAACGAATTGTTTTGGGAGAAGCTAACGATGAGCAATTGCAATTTCCGGAGCGTCGCCATTGTTCGCAAAACCCGAAATGGGGTCCGTCCGATGTCGGGTGCACAAAATGAGGCGACGGCCATGGCCTTCGGCGGCCCGCGTTCGTCCTGCGTCCGTTCCGGCGCGCACTCCGCGCGGCACCAGGACTCCCGCAATGACTGGACGCCGTGTCGCATGGCTTGGCCTTTCGTCTCCGCCGGCGCTCACGCACCGCACTCCGACGAAACGCCCGACCCTACGCCTACGCGGGGTCGTCGTACTCCGCTCGTCGCTTACGCTCCCTCGCTTTCCTGGGCTCCTCCTCTGCCGTCAATCGCCTTAGGGTGTGGCTCTTTTGAAACGACGCGGAGAAACCCAGAGACAATGGCTCAGCCGACCATAGGGTAGGCTGTACCCACCATTGGGCTGACTCGATATCTTCTTTTTTTGCCGCAAATGAACGCGAATGGACGCAAATAAGCCGAAAAATACTTGGCTGAGGTCCGCGCTCGGCCAGCTCGACACACAAAACCTTTCTCGGCTTTCAACGCCCGGTGTTGTTTCAAAAGGGCCGTACCCATCACCTTACAGGTACCTGCACGCGCACCGCGGAGACGATTGGTCTAAACTCTCGCTTTCGTCTTTACCCTTGATCCGGTCATTCCATGCCTGCTTCTGAGTCCCGTGCCGCGCGTTCCGTGGCAACCGGTTTTCCGTTGCTCTCCCGCCTCGACCTCCCGGCCGATCTGCGCCGGTTGCCGGAGGACCGTCTCCCCGAGCTGGCCGACCAGCTACGCGAGTTTCTCATCGACAGCGTCTCCCGCACCGGCGGTCACTTGGCGGCGGGGCTAGGTGTGGTGGAGCTCACGATTGCGCTGCACTATGTTTTCGATACCCCGAACGATCGGTTGGTCTGGGATGTCGGTCATCAGGCTTACCCCCACAAGATCCTGACTGGTCGGCGCTTGCGCATGGAAGACATGCGCAAGCGCGGTGGATTGTCAGGCTTCCCCCGACGCGATGAGAGCCCCTACGACACCTTCGGCGTGGGCCACTCGAGCACCTCCATCAGCGCCGCTCTGGGCATGGCGATGGCCGCCCAGGCCAAAGGCAAGTCCCATCACACCATCGCCGTAATCGGCGACGGTGCCTTGGGTGCCGGGATGGCCTTCGAGGCCCTCAACCACGCCGGGTCTCTGGAATCGAACCTGCTGGTGGTATTGAACGACAACGACATGTCCATCTCACTGCCGGTGGGGGCCATCCGCAGCTATCTGGCGCGGATGCTCTCCGGCAAATTTTATACCCGGGTGCGCGAAGGCGGTAAATCCGCCCTGAGTCGCCTCCCGCAGTTGAAGCAGTTCATGGGGCGCTGGGAGGAGCACCTGAAGGGCATGGTAATGCCCGGCACCCTGTTTGAGGAGATGGGCTTCAACTACATAGGCCCCATCGACGGCCATGACATGGGATCCCTGCTCACCACCCTGCGCAACATGCGGACCATGCCGGGTCCCCGTTTCCTCCATGTGGTCACCCGTAAAGGTAACGGCTACAAGCCCGCGGAAGGTCAGCCGGTGGTCTATCACGGGGTGACCCCCTTCAACCTGGAGACCGGCAAGCTGCGGAAGTCGGCGGGGGGCGTCACCTACACCAAGGTCTTCGGCGATTGGCTGTACGATGCCGCGCTCGCCGACCGGCGGCTCGTGGGCATCACGCCAGCCATGTGCGAGGGCTCGGGGCTCACTAGGTTCGCGGCCGATTTCCCGGATCGCTATGTGGATGTTGGGATCGCCGAGCAGCATGCCCTGACCCTAGCCGCCGGCATGGCCTGCGAGGGTCTCAAGCCGGTGGTGGCCATCTACTCCACCTTTCTGCAACGGGCCTACGACCAGCTGATCCACGATATCTGTCTGCAAGACCTGGACGTGACTCTGGCAGTCGATCGGGCCGGACTCGTGGGGGCCGATGGGGCGACCCATGCCGGCACCTTCGATCTCAGCTATGGTCGCACCATCCCCAACTTGGTCATCATGACCCCGTCGGACGAGAACCAGTGCCGACTTATGTTGCAGACCGCCCTCCGGCATCCGGGGCCTGCCATGGTGCGTTACCCGCGCGGTGTCGGTCCGGGTGTCGCCGTCGAGTCGGGGCTCTCGGTCTTGCCCCTGGGCAAAGCGGAGCTGCGCCGTGCCGGTCGAGAGGTCGCATTGCTTGCCTTCGGTACCCTGGTGGCCCCCGCGTTGGAGGTCGCGGAATCTTTGGATGCCGCGGTGGTTGACATGCGCTTCGTCAAGCCCTTGGATGCGGATCGGATCCGGGAGCTGGCGTATACCCACCGGCTACTGGTCACTCTGGAGGAGAACGCCGTGGCCGGCGGCGCCGGCTCGGCCGTATCCGAGCTGTTGGCCGCCGAGTGTATCGGCACCTGCTGTCTTCACCTCGGCCTACCGGATCGATTTCTGAACCAAGCGACCCGTCAGGAGCAGCTCGCCGACTGTGGCCTGGATGCCTCCGGCATCAAGGCCGAGGTGCGGAACGCCCTGGGTGAAATCGGTAAGAATTCCGACGGCTGAAAGCCCCTCTCCCCCTAATGCCGGATGTAGGCGCCGGCTTGCCAGCACTAGGGTGGGATCCCCGTGGGTATGGAACCATCCGGAAGGAAAGGGGTTGGGCAGAGGAAGAGCAAAAGAGGATTCCCTAAGACGGCTCCCTGTCTTGCGTTCGGCCCGGCAGCTCTTCGAGGCGGATGAAGGTCCCCCCCGAATCCCGATATTCCCGACCGTGGCAGGTCAGGAGCAGGATCTGGTAACGCTGCGCCGCTTGGTAGAGGATGGCCTGCATCCGTTCCCGGCGTTCCGCATCCGAGTTGACCAGGGCGTCGTCGAGGACCACAGTCACCGGCACGCCGGCGGCACTGAGTAGATCGGCATAGGCCAGCCGTACCAACACCGCCAGCTGCTCCCGAGTGCCGATGCTGAGATCGGCGAAGACTTCGGCCACCCCGCTGCGCCGGATACCGGTCAGGATCAGGTTCTCGTCTACCGTCGGGGCGGCATCCGGAATCAATTGACGCAGGTAGGGCAGGAGCCGGTCCGTGATCGGCCGGGCGACGGTCTGCTTGGCGCCCCGGAGGGCGTCGGCGAGGGTGCGTTGCAGCAGGTTCAGGGCGCGCGCCTGCCGCTCCGCCTGCTCCCGTTGCAGGGCCACGAAGCCGTGGTCCGCGGCGACGGAGGCCACTGCCTCGGCCAAGCCTTTCTGACCCAGGGCGCGGAGCTCGGTCTTGAGGTCCCGGACATCGCGGGCGAGCTGATCGAGCTCCTGCCGCAGGTCGTCACGGGCGCGCTGCGAGCGTTCGACCTCCAGGGCGACGGTCTCCGGATTCTCGGCCGCCAGTGCCCGGACCGCCGCCTCCAGCTGGCGGCCCTTGGCATCGACTTGGTGCTCGGTCCGGTCCCGAGATTCTTGTAGCCGGGCGTCCGGGGCTTCGACTCGGGCCTGTGCTAGCTCCGCCTCCCGGCGCTGGGCGAGCCGTTCCGCGGAGGTCTTCTCCGCTCGCAGCCCCGCCAGGGCCTCACGCAGCTCCTGGGCCAACTGCTCTTGGTCCCGGACCTCCCCGGTCAGCGCCGAGACTTGGTCCCGGAGGCTCTTGACCTTTTGCTCCAGGTCCCCCGGGGGGGCGCTCGGGTCTGTCCGGTCGGTTTTGTCGCCCAGCTTGCGGCGTAGCTCTTCTCGTCGGGCGTCGCCGGCGCTCAGCTGGTCCGCCAGGGCCGGAAGGCCCTCGGGTGCCAACGCCTGGAGGATCGCAGCCTGCCGGTCGGCTTGGCCGGCGAGCTCCTGGGCGCGGCGTAGCTCGGCCTCGGCGGCGGCCACATCAATGGTGCCCGCCTTGGCGAGTCCCTGCGCGAGCTGCCGGTCGGCCTGCTCCACTTGGTGTTGCAGCCGGTCCAGGTCCTCTCCGCCGGGGGTGATCAGGAGCTGTCCGATGCCTGGGACCCGTAGCTTGGTGGGTTGGGTCAGGCGGACCGAGCCATCACCGGCGAGGGCTTTCTTCCCCAAACGGACCTCTGCTCCGGGCTCCAATTGATGCTGGATCCGGGTCGCGGCGGCGCCCAGGCGTTCCGCGGCTAGGTCGCGGGTCCACTCGATCCTCTTGAGTTTGGCCACCGCGGCCTTGGTCACCCGGATGGTTTCCTGCTCCGCCGTGCAACGTCGTCGCTCGGCGTCTGCGGCGCGGGCTTCGGTGAGCCGGGTTTCCAACCCCGTGTGCTCCGCCTCCAGCCGCTCCAGGGTCTCGAGATCACGGGCCAAGTGCTGCTTGGCCTCCCGGTCCTGCTTACGGGATTCCAACTCGACGAGCCGGGTCCGGAGCTGCGCCAGCTGTGTGTTTCGCTGTGCCGACTCGGGCTCCTTCTCCCGCACCGCCTGCTCGGCGGTCGCGGCTGCCTGTCGGGCCTCCCGGCATTCGCCGATCAGCTTGGCGCGGCCCTCCCAGGCTTGCTTGGCCGCGTCCCGTTCGGCCTGGGCCCGACCGAGCTGCTCCTCGCCCGCCCGGACTTGGGCCTGTAGCTCCGTCACCCGTTCGGCCGCCGCCTGTGCCGACCGTAGCCGCGCCTCGGCCTTGTCCAGGGCCCCGTCCTCGCGATAGGTGCGCAGCTCCGCCTGCTGTCGCTCCAAGCGGTCGACCTTGTCTTCGTAGGCCGCCAGCTCGCCCCGTATCGCCTGCAATCTTTCCCTCAGCTCCGCCTCTCGTTCTCCCAGGCGCCGGTAGTCTCCCCGTGGCTTGCGCCGGCTGTCGAAGTACTCCCCCCACAGGGTCTCGATGCGGTGATGCAGGGCCTCGCCCCGGTCTCCGCCCAGCAGCTCCCGCATATCTTGCTCGAACACTTGGTGAATCCGCTGCCGGGACCGGTCGGTGAGGGCCACTGGGGCGTAGGCGGTGGTCTGCTCCACCCACAGGAGGCCGGCCAAGCCCTGGTGCTTTGGGCGGCTGCCGCCCCGGCTCGCATAGGAGAATCCCAGCAGCTCCGCCAGCTGGTCCTCCGCCGCCGAGCCTTCCCAGCGATGGCCGTCGTCGGCCTCCAGGGTGGCGGTACCCTCGCGCCGGCGGGAGAAGACCTTGGTGAGTCGGTACTCGGTGCCGTCCAGGTCGAACACTAGGTGCACCTCCGGGCTCACCGTGGCCCCGTAGGGTCGAAGCTGCTTCCCCACGCGGCTGGTGTAGCGGTCGAACAGGGCCGCGCGCATGGCCTGCAGCAGGGTGGATTTGCCGGTCTCATTACGGCCGGCAATGACATTCAGTCGGGGCTCCAGATGCGGCAGGTCGACCCCGTCTCGGAGCTGCCGGAACCGTTCTACCCGGATGGATTTGAAATGCATGTCGGGGCTCCGTTTTTGCTCCCCCTCTTCCCAACCCTTCTCCCGCCAGGGGAGAGGGGCTTAATAGCGGCCAATGGACCGGCTTGGTAGAGTCAAGTGTATGCCAAGGCCAAAGGTATGGAACCGTGACCGCGTGGTGCCAGATTCGGCGCGGGCAAGCCTGCACCTACCGCACGGTATCGGATGTAGGCGCCGGCTTGCCGACGCTAAGGTGGGGTCCCCGTGGATATGGAGTAGGGGCGACCGGCCAGTCTTCCCTACTCCCCTGTCATCCGGACCCGAGTGGCAAGGATACAAGATCATTTCCCCAGTCCCTGATGCTCGCGGTAGAGGATCTGCAGGGCCTGCCCGGCAGCGGCCTGATCCGGGTGTCCCGCGTCGCCCTCGATCTCGACCAGGGCCGAAATCGCATCCCGGACAAAGCCGGTGGCCCCCAGGGCGGCGATGTCTTCCGCGCTGGGCCGGGCCAACAGCCCCTCGGTGGTGACATCCAGAAAGTGCAGACGGGCACCCCAGTCGGCGAGTCGCTCGTCGAGGCGCTGTCGAGTGGCCAAGTCCGGGGTGCCCGTGAGCTCCAGCCGCACCAGGGTCCGCTTACTGTCGCCCAGGGTGACCAGCCGTTTGTCCAGGACGGACAGGGACTGGTCGTCCATGACCTCGCAGGCCATTTGGGCCCATCGGTAGTGGCCCACCGGGATCTTCTCCACCTGGGGCGCGACGCCATGTCCCTCCAAGGTGACCAGCAGGAGATTGCCGGGGTCGTTGGTCTTGAAGCGATCCGGCTCGGGGGTGCCCGAGTACCAAGTGCGAGGCGCGATCTCGAGGGTGCCGTGCCAGTCGCCCAAGGCCAGATAATCCAGGTCGGCGGTCTCCGCCCGGTTGTCGGCGATGGGGTTGTGGCCCCCGGCCGCCTCGGGCAGACGATTGGCGACCGAGCCGTGAGCGAGCCCGACCCGTATCGTCCCGGCGGCCGAGGGTGCGGCATCGAACCAGTCGGTGAGGTCCCGTATCTCGTGTCGGCGTTGCAACGGGGCGGGCAGCACCAGCAGCCGACCCCCGCAGAGTGGGATGGGCTCGGGCCGGTCGGCGAGGATGACCGACTCGGGGACCGCTGCGAGCTCGCGCAGGCGGCTCCAGGCGCTCTGGGTCAGACCGGCGTCGTGGTTGCCGGGCAACAGCACCCAAGGCCCGGGGAAGGGGGTCAGGGCATGCATGGTCCGCCGCAGGGTCTCATCCGAGACGGCGTTGTCCTCGAAGACATCACCGGCGACCAATACGGCATCCCCCCGGCGTTCCCGCGCCAGCTCGGCGATGGCCTCGACGGTCTCCGGCCGCCGCAGCCGCAGTGCGGCCCCCGCATCCCCAGGTATCCGGGCGAATTGTTTACCGATCTGCCAGTCTGCGGTGTGGAGTAGGGTCAGACTCATGGTCGGGATGTCGGGATGTGTCGGGTGGGTGGGGCTAGTACGGATAATCTCGATTACCGGCAACATCGAGTGAGCAGGATTTTTATGGAAATTTTAGCCGCAAATGAATGCACACTCGATAACACACCGAGAGGTGGGTTCATCCTCATCGATTTTTCTTGAATCTATTTGCGTCCATTGGCGTTTATTTGCGGCTGAATCTTCTCCCCGCAGTGCTTTCCCGATTTTTTGGCTCTCTTGCGCTTGGTGTGGGTAGCGGGTTATAGCGACTTGGCTCAAGTCGTGATGGGAAGCCCCGACTTGACGACGAACGGAGAAGTCGGCAGCCGGGTCAACTTACCCGCCACAAGGTAGAGGATGGTAATCAGGTGCCTGGTGGTCCCGTAGCCGCGGGCCCTGACTTTGG
>Ga0209788_1000047_pt1 | contig 37652 bp, 33 predicted proteins | sample WorMetLIZISLAND1_2_FD_187415 | JGI IMG/M metagenome (GOLD analysis project Ga0209788, IMG submission 187415) | Marine gutless worms symbiont microbial communities from Max Planck institute for Marine Microbiology, Germany - Olavius clavatus LIZARD... ...
GACCTGGGCCGACCTGCTCCCCTACCACCAGCCCGGCGCCCTCGGCAGGACGTGGCAGGAGGCCGCCCAGACCGTGGCCAACAAGGAAGCGGGCATGTACCTGCTGGGCATGTTCGTGGGCGAGCAGTTCCAAGAGGTGTCGGATGAGGCCCGCGAGGACCTGGACTTCTTCGCCTTCCCCGAGATCAACCCCGAGCACGGCCAAGACTCGGTCGACGCGCCGATCGACGGCTTCATGTTGTCGAAAGAGCCCGTCAACCTCGACGGCGCCAAGGAGTTGGTGAAGTTCATGGGATCGGGCGAGGCGCAGAAGTTCTACACCGACGCCAACTCCAACTGGCTGCAGACGGCCAACGACGGCGACACCAGCGGCTACACCGGCTTGCAGAACAAGGCAGTGGAGTTGATCGCCTCGGTGGACAACATCGCGCAGTTCCTCGACCGCGACACCCGGCCGGACTTCGCCTCCACGGTGGTGCTGCCGTCCCTTCAGACGTTCCTGAACGACCCCGCCGACATCGACGGGCTCACCGAGTCGATGGAGGAGCAGGCGGCCGCCATCTTCGAGAGCTGACCCGGCCGCGGCGCTGCGGGCGGGCCGCCTCCCCCGCCGGCGCCGCGACGAGAACGGGGCGCGGGGCGGCGGCCGAGCCGTCTACGCTGTCGCCCCGATGAGCACCGGCACGAGCACCGGCACAACCGTCGGGGCGGGCGATCGGAAGACCGCGAGACGCAAACCAAGGCGGCTCACCCTCCTCACTCGCCGGGACCGCTGGGCGATCGCGCTGTTCCTCGCGCTGCCGGCGGCGGTCCACATCTTCTTCGTGTGGGCGCCGGCGCTGCTCTCGGTCTTGCTGTCGTTCACGAGCTGGGACGGCATCGGCGGGGTGAGCGCCATCGAGTGGGTGGGGACCCGCAACTACGAGCAGATCGCATCGATCTACCCGCCGTTCTGGCCGGCGGTGGCGCACAACCTGATCTGGCTCGGCTTCTTCATCCTCATCGCCACCCCCTTCGGGATGTACCTGGCGGTGCAACTCGACAAGGAGCTGAAGGGGTCCAAGTTCTATCAGAACGCCCTCTACCTGCCGGTCGTGTTGTCTCTGGCCCTGGTGGGGTTCATCTGGCAGTTGATCTACTCGTCTGAGGAGGGGTTGATCAACAACCTGCTCGGCCGCACCGACCCCGACAACCTGATCGACTGGCTGGGCGACCCGGGCATCAACCTGTGGATGATCCTGATCGCGGCGAGCTGGAGGCACGTCGGCTACATCATGATCCTCTACCTCGCTGGCCTGAAGAGCGTCGACCCGACGCTCAAGGAAGCCGCGGCCATCGACGGCGCCACCAGCCGCCAGACGTTCTTCCGCGTCGTGTTCCCCGTGCTCAAGCCGATCAACATCGTGATCCTGGTGATCACGATCATCGAGTCGCTCCGCGCCTTCGACATCGTGTACGTCACCAACAAGGGGACCAACGGGTTGGAGCTGTTGTCGGTGGCCGTGACCAACAACATCATCGGCGAGGCGAGTCGAGTGGGCTTCGGCTCCGCGTTGGCCGTGATCCTGCTGGTTGTGTCGTTGGGGATCATCATCCCGTACCTGTGGCACACGTTCCGGTCCGAGGACGCGAGGAGATGACCGCGATCAAAGCTCTCGACCAGGCGCCTGCGAGGCGGGGGCCGCCCCGGTGGAGGACCGTCGGCCTCCAGGCCTTCCTCGCCATCACGGCGCTGGTGTGGCTCGTCCCGCTTCTCTGGGCGGCCTACACGTCGCTGCGGCCCTACTCGGAGACGGCCAAGCGCGGCTATGTGTCCGTCGGCGGCGAGTACAACTTCGACAACTACATAGCGGCGTGGACCGACGCCGAGATGCCGAGGTACTTCATCAACACGTTGATCATCACGGTCCCGGCGGTGCTCATCACCCTGCTGTTGGCCTCCGCGGCCGGGTTTGTCCTCTCCCGTTTCAGCTTCCGGGCCAACTTGACGTTGCTCATGCTGTTCACCGCGGGCAACCTGCTCCCCCAGCAGGTCATCATCACTCCGCTGTACCGGATGTTCCTGGAGCTGCCGTTGCCGAGGTGGATCGCCGAGAGCGGCGTCTTCTATGACAGCCGCTTCGGCGTCATCGCCATCCACGTCGCCTTCCAGATGGGTTTCTGCACCTTCGTGCTGTCGAACTACATGAAGGCGCTGCCGTCCGAGCTGAACGAGGCGGCCTTCGTCGACGGCGCATCGGTCTGGCGCCAGTTCCGCAGCGTCATCCTGCCGTTGGCGAGGCCTCCGCTCGCCGCGCTGGCGGTGCTCGAGTTCACCTGGATCTACAACGACTTCTTCTGGGCGCTGGTGCTGATGGTGACGGGCGACAAGCGGCCCATCACCTCCGCCCTGCAGAACCTGAGCGGGACGTTCTTCGTCGACAACAACCTGATCGCCGCAGGATCGCTGCTGGCCGCCGTGCCGACCCTGATCGTCTTCGCGGTGCTGCAACGGCAGTTCGTCGCCGGATTGACGTTGGGGTCGACCAAGGGTTGACGGCCCGCCGCTCTCAGCTGGGCAGGCGGAGGACGAACCCTCCCCCGGCCTCGAGGGACAAACACAACGGCGCATCCGGCTCGACCGTCTCGTCGGTGATCGACAAGGCGACCCCGTCGTCGGCGATCAACACGCCTTGGCGCGGCCTGGCAATGAACGGCAGCTCCAACTCAAGCTCGCGACGCTCAGGGCCGGCGATCCCGGCGATGTGCCACGAGTCCCCGTCACGGCGAGCCAGCGCGCAATACGAGCCCGGGTATCCGGCGACATGGCGGGTCTCGTCCCAGGCGGCCGGCACTCGGCGGAGGAAGTCCACAGCGCCCGACGGCAGCGACTCGTAGGCTTCGACGCTGTCGGCGAAGTGCTGGGCGCCCGACTCGAACACGACCGCCAAAGCCAGCTCGTGGGCCGCGGTCGTCAGCCGCCCGCCCCGCCGCCCACCGACTGTGACGGGGGTGTAGTCCATCGGCCCGACCGCGTTGCGGGTGTAGGGCAGGATCGTGTTGTGCCGCGGCGCGACCTCGGCGTAGTCGGCGTCGAAGTGGTACTGCTCGGCCCCGCGAACGCCCTCCGTCGTCAGCAGGTGGGGCCAGGTCCGCTGCCACCCGCGAGGCGGGGCGCAACCGTGCATGTTCACCATCAGCCGGTGATCGGCGGCGTCGGAGAGGATGTCCCACATCAGCTTGACGATGTCGGGTTTGTCGCTCTGGAAGAAGTCGACTTTCACTCCGGCGACGCCCCACTCGGACAGCTTGCGCAGCTCGCGACGGCGCGTCTCGGCTTCGTGCATGCGGTCTCGCGGCCCTTCCGTCACATCGTTGTGGGGCCCGCCGGAGTTGTACCAGAGCCACACGCCGACCCCTCCGGCCGCGGCTCGCTCGACAAGCGCCCGGATGTCGGCTTCGTCGTGTGCGTCCCAGTTTGCGTCGATCAGCGTGTGCTCCCAACCCATGTCGGCTGCGAAGTCGGCGTAGCGGCGGAGGGCGGCGAGGGACCGCGGGGAGGCGCGATCGGACCACCAACTCCACGAGGCGCGCCCCGGCCTCACCCAGGACTCGTCGCTCAGCAGGGATGGCGCCGCCAGGTCGGTGACGAGGGTCGACTCGACGACGGCGGCCAGGTCGCCGACGACTATCACCCGCCAGGGCGACCGCCACCTCCCCTCGATGACGGACCACACATCGCCCGAGCCGAGGCTTTCGCTCCGCTCAGGCGGGGCGACCCGGTAGGCGCCGCCGTCGACGGCGACGAGATGGGCGCCGAAGCAGGGGGGCGTCAGGCCGGTTTCGGCGATCAGGGCCCACCGGCCCGCCGTCTCGAAAAGGGCCGGCATGTTCCACAACGACCCGTCCGGGGCGCTCCCAATTGCGGCGCCGTCCACATAGGCCGCCTCGTAGGCGGGAGCGAAGAGCCAAGGGGCGTCACGGCTCTGTGCCCACACCCGCCCGGGGCCGAGCCGGAACTCGGTGTGCTCCGCGGTGAGGCGCGACGCCCGGCCCACCCCCAGGTCGACGATGTAGCGGAAGGCGGCGCCGTGGTCGTAGGCCCGAACCGCGACCTGGGCGACGGCCCCGGCCTCGTTGGTGAGGGCGAAGGTCAGCTCGCGGCCCCGCGACCTGACGCGGCGCTGCTTGCCGTGAGCCAGGTCGTAGTCGTCCTCGACGCGGGTGACGGGACCCGCGGCCACGACGACATCGGTGAACGACGCTCCCTGATGTTCGACGCCGAGCCGGGAGGCGCCGACCACTTCGCGCCCGTCGTGGAACACCCGGTACTCGACGGGGCGCAGCTCGCGCTCATCGCCGCTGAGCTCGACCACCAGCCGCCCATCCGGCGAATTGACAACCCACCTCACCGGTTTCCCAATGCTCCGGGCTCGGTGTAGCGGAGTTCGTGCATTGAGAATCGCCCCAGCCACAGCTTGTGCGCCGAGAACGGCTCCCGAGGCCGCCTTTGGGCCGCCGCAGCCCGGGCCGGGCGGGCCGCCGCCGTCTTGGCCTCCGGGCTCACGCTCTCCCGAGCACCAACGCCAGCAGGGCCATCCTCACATACATCCCGTACTCCATCTGCCGGAAGTAGGCCGCTCTCGGGTCCGAGTCGACCTCCTCGGCGATCTCGCCCACCCGGGGCAGCGGGTGCATGACGATCATGTTCGCCTTGGCGCGGCTTATGGTCTCGCCGGTGATCACATATGAGCCGCTGACCGCGTCGTAGTCGGCCGGACTCTCGAACCGCTCCTTCTGGATCCTGGTGACATAGAGGACGTCGGTGTCCGCGAGGACAGCGCCGAGGTCGGCGGTGTGCATCTGGCCGACCCCCGCTTCGTCGATCTCGGCGACAAGCTCGGGCGGCATGGCGAGGCTCTCCGGCGACACGTAGTTGATCTTGGTGTTGTAGAGGGCGAGCAGGCGGGCCAGGGAGTGGACGGTCCGACCGTGTTTGAGGTCTCCGAGCATCGTCACCGTGAGCCCGTCGAGCGCACCCATCTCCTCAACGATGGTGTAGGCGTCGAGCAACGCCTGGGTCGGGTGCTCGCCGGGGCCGTCGCCGGCGTTGATGATGGGCTTGCGGGCCGCGGCGGCCGCTTCCGCCGCCGCCCCCTTCTCCGGGTGGCGGAGGACGATGGCGTCGGAGTAGGACTCCAGGGTCCGCACGGTGTCGGGCAGCGACTCGCCCTTGGACACCGAGGAGTAGGTCACGTTGTTGATCTGAACAACCGACCCGCCCAGACGCTCGATGGCCGCGACGAACGACGACGAGGTTCGCGTCGAGGGCTCGTAGAAGAGATTGGTCAGGACCTTGCCCTTCAGGAGGTCGAAGGTGCCGACCCGCTCGACCATCCCCCTCATCTCCCCGGCGACGGCGAAGAGCGTGCCCAGGCGCCCCCGGTCGAACTGGCGCACCGAGAGGATGTCCTCGCCGAAGAACCGCGGGTCTCTCTTCTCGCCGAAGGGAAGGTGCTCGGTGGTCTTCTTGGTGGTCATCGGTCTCCTTTCGGGGGGCGGCCGACTATACGCCCCATGCGTGTGCAGAAACCCAGACGAGAGCCGCAATTCTGCACACGCATCGGTGAGCGTGTGCAGAAACCCAGACGAGAGCCGCAATTCTGCACACGCTGAGGCAGGGGGCGGGCTCAGGCCCGGCCTCCGACCCTTCCCTCCAGCAGGGCGGCCAGCATCGCCTGCCCGGTGTGCAGCCGATTCTCCGCCTGAGCGGCGACCTGAGACCGATCGCCGTCGATGACCTCCCCGGTCACCTCGTCGCCGCGGTGGGCAGGCAGGCAGTGCATGAAGACGGCGCGGCTCGAGGCGAGGGCCATGAGGTCGGCCGTCACCCGGTAGGGGCGCAGCAGCAAGCGGCGAGCTTCCCGCTCGTCTTCGGGGTCGCCCATCGACATCCACGCGTCGGTGTACACGACGTCCGCCCCCCGCACCGCCCGCGTCGGGTCGTCGACGACCTCGACCGAGGCGCCGACGGCGGCCGCAGCGACCCGGGCCTCCTCGACGATCGCCGCGTCGACCGACAGGCGACCGGGGACGGCCGCGGCGACATCGGCGCCGGCGAGGGCGCAAGCCTGGATCAGGCTGTGGGCGACGTTGTTACCGGCCCCGACGTAGGCGACCCGCAGGCCCTCAAGCGAGCCGAACCGATCCTTGATGGTCATCAGGTCGGCGAGGGCCTGACAGGGGTGATGAGCGCCGGTGAGGGCGTTGACGACCGGGATCGGCGCCGCCGCGGCGAACCTGGCCGCATCGTCGTGCGAGGAGGTCCTGACAACGGCGGCGCGGGCATAACCGGAGATCGCCATCGCCGTGTCCTCGATGGTCTCGCCGCGCCCCAACTGAAGCTCGTCGGGGCCTGCGAACACCGCCTCGCCCCCCAAGCGGGCGGCGGCGGCGGCGAACGACACCCTCGTCCGCGTCGAGGGCTTCGAAAAGTAGCAGAAGACGATCTCGCCCTTCAGCAGGTCGCCCCGGCCGTGGGGCGCCTCGCGGGCCTCGACCGCCAGGTCGAGCACCGCGGCGAGGTCGTCTCGGGTGAGGTCAAAAACCTCCAAATAGTCCTTGATCGCCGGTCCTTTCGTCTTCGGCTCAGAAGATACACACCTTCGAGCGCGACCCCGGCGGGGCCCAGAGCCCCGCGGTCATGGGCCGAAGGTCTCTGGCCCTGAGACGGCCCCCGCGTCAACCTGGCCTTGTGACCGCCGACGCCAACAGAATCGTGATCATGGGGGCGGGCGGGCGTGACTTTCACAATTTCAACGTCGCCTATCGCGACGATCCCGCCACCTTCGTCGTCGCCTTCACCGCGGCCCAGATACCGGGCATCGCCGACCGCGTCTACCCGGCGGAGCTGGCGGGCGACCGCTACCCGCACGGCATCCCCATCGTCGACGAGTCGAAGCTCGGAGACCTGATCCGCACCGAGAGCGTCGACCTGGTCGTGTTCGCCTACTCCGACGTCTCCCACGAGGAGGTCATGCACAAGGCGTCCCTGGTCCTCGCCCACGGAGCGGACTTCGCCCTGCTCGGCCCGGGCCAGACGATGATCCCGAGCCGCAAGCCGCTGATCGCGGTCTGCGCGGTCAGGACCGGCGCCGGCAAGAGCCAGACGAGCCGCCTCATCGGGAGGCTGCTGACCGAGACGGGGCGCCGGGTCTCCCTCATCCGCCACCCGATGCCCTACGGGAACCTGGAGCGCATGCAGATCCAGCGTTTCGAGACGCTGGAGGACATCGACGCCTCCGACCCGACCGTCGAGGAACGGGAAGAGTACGAGGCGCCGGTGAGGGAGGGGCTGGTGATCTGGGCCGGCGTGGACTACGAGAAGATCCTCCGGGCCGCGGAGGTCGAGTCCGACGCCATCGTCTGGGACGGCGGCAACAACGACTTCCCCTTCTACAAACCCGATTGGCTGGTCACGGTGGTCGACCCGCTTCGCCCCGGGCACGAGCTGTCGTACCACCCCGGCGAGGTGAACCTGCGGATGGCCGATGTCGTGGTGGTCAACAAGGTTGACGCCGCCGACCCCGATGACGTCGCCGCGACGATCAGGAACGTCCGGTCGGTCAACCCCGGCGCCGCAGTGGCCCGGACCGCCTCCCCGGTCCGGCTCGACGACGGCCCGCCCATCGCGGGCAAGCGGGTGTTGGTGGTCGAGGACGGCCCCACCCTCACCCACGGCGGGATGCCGTTCGGGGCGGGCGCCGCAGCGGCGCGGGAGGCGGGCGCGGCCGAGATCGTCGACCCCCGGCCCCACGCCGTCGGTTCAATCATCGAGACCTTTGACAGGTTCCCCGCCCTCGGCCCCGTGCTCCCGGCGATGGGATACGGCGAACGCCAGCTCGCCGAGCTCGAGGAGACGATCCGCAGCGCGCCGTGCGACGTGGTGCTGACCGGGACGCCGTTCGACCTCGGCCGCCTCATCTACGCCGGCCATCCGGTCAGGCACGCCTCCTACAGCTCGGTCGAGGTGGGCGAACCCCGTCTTTCCGATCTCCTCTCCCAGGCGATGGATGACATCGCCGGCGCCTGACCGGGGCCGAGAGCCGTAGGGCCCGGGCCGGGGCGCCGTAGGACTTCGCTTCTCAAGCGGGGGGCCGGAAGCTTCCCGGCGGGCCGGGCCGGTCTTGAGGTATGATGTCGGCATGGAAGACGAGACGAGGGACGGCGGGCCCCCCGAAGCTCCCGCGGCGGCGCCGATCGCGATATCAAGCGAAGCCAAGAAGTGGGCGCTGGCGGCTCATCTGTCCGCGCTCACCATGTTCATCGGCCTACCGCTGGTCATCGGCCCTCTGGTCGTGTGGCTGCTCAAGAAGAACGACGACCCGTACATCGACTTCCACGGCAAGGAAGCGGTGAACTTCAACATCTCCTTCCTCATATACATGTTGGTGTCCGGGTTGCTCATGCTCGTCATCATCGGGTTCGTGCTCCTGCCGATCGTGGGCCTCGTCTGGCTGGCCTTGGTGATCGTGGCTGCGGTCAAGGCGAGCGACGGCGAGTACTACCGCTACCCGCTCACGATCCGCTTCATCTCCTGAGGCCGACCCGCCCCACCCCGGCCCTTCAGGGTGACCGTCGCGCTCCGACCCGACGACAGGTCAACATCGGACTCCCGATCGTCGCTGTTGACCAACTCGGTTTCGGCATCCGGGTCCTCGGCCTCCGGTGAGGCGCAGGCCCGACCATCAAGACCAACGCCACCGTCAGCGCTTCCGGCCCATCTTCCCTCCCATGGGTCAAGGTCCTTGCTCGTTCTCCTCGCGGAACTTCTCCAACGCGCCGCGGTTGTCGTCGATGAACGCCTGCTCGTACTCCTTGTACACCGTCTCGTAGACCTCATCAGCGCCCTCCCAACATTTGAGAGACGCCTTGGCGATGGCCACCTCCTCCTTGAAGATCGCCTCGACCTGCTTGTAGGTGTCTGTTCCGGCCTCAATTGGTTTCGGCTCATAGTCCCACGGACTCTCCGGGTCCACCGGGATCGAGACGGCGCCGATCTCCTCCAGCAAGCCGACGACATGCACAATCGCGTCTTCCTCGTCATCGAAGGCGTACCCGGCGCCGGACATGCACTTCGACCACTTGGTCTCGAGCTCGGTGACCCGCGGGTCGGCCTCGGCTTCCTTGTATATGTCCTCCATTTGGTCGCCGAACTGCTCGTAGAACGTCTCAAAGGCCCCCTCATCCCAGAGCTCCTCGTTGGCTTCATTGTAGCATCCGCCGGGATCCCATCCCTCCATCAGAGCCTCCTGCTCCTCGAACATGGCCTCCTGCTCATCCTCCGACATAGCCTCAAACTCCTCCGGGGTCATGTCGTCGTAATCGGATTCCGGGTAGACGCCGTATAAGGCCTCATCGTAGGCTTCCTGCTCATCCTCCGACATGGCCTCCCGGATCGCCCAATTAGGATCGTCCAGGGCCTCATCGGGAAGACCGTCCAGAATCCCGGTGTCGTCCACAGGATCAGATGCGTCCCCCTCCTCCCCTGGGTCCGGCAAGTTGCCGTCCTCGACGGAATCGTCCTCCCCCGGGAAAGTCTCAACCACCCCCTCATAGGTCCCCCCCTCTTCGAGAAACTCCTGACTGAGCACTTGGCCGCTGACTCCCAAGCCGTACTCCTCGGCATACTCCTCTTCTGTCTCCGCCTCTCCGTAGTAGCTTTCGTCATAATTCGGCAAATACGGGATGTACTCGAACCCTTCCTTCGCCATACACGCCGCGATCACTTCCTGAGTCTCCAACTCCTGGCGGCGGTAGTCGTCCTCCGCGTACTCCTCGTCGAACACGGCACCTGCCGCGATGAAGTCCTCGATCGACTCTTCTTCGGACCCGGTGCCATCGCCTGCAGCGGCGCATGCGCTGATCAACAGAGCAAACGCCACAGTCATCGAGGTCCCTCGCAATCGTCTCATCCCTCCTCCTTGTGATTGGGTTCTACTTTCGGCCCTTCTCGTCACCGATCCGCCTCGCCTTCCAAGTATGCCTTCTCGTGCTCCTCGTAGATGTCCTGATAGATGGGGTCGAGATCCTTCGAACACTCAAAGTCAACCCTGGCGATAGCCACCTCCTCCTTGAAGATCGCCTCGACCTTCTTGTAGAGCTCGGTCCCCGGCTCAACGGGCGCAGGCTCGAAGTCCCACGGGTCCCCATCGCGGAGACTTTCCCAGATCGCGTCCCCGCCATGTAATTCCTGATCGAGGACGTGGTAGCTGACTCCCAAACCGTACTCCTGGACATACTCCGCATCCGACTCTTGCCCATTGTAGGCTACTTTGTCGTTATTCGGCACATATGGGATGTACTCAAACCCCCGCTTCGCCATACACGCTGCAATCGCTTCTTGAGCCGCCAGCGCCTGGTGCCGCTCGTTATCGTCCCAATCCACCACATCAAACGTCAGGAACCCAGGAATGAAGTCTTCAATCGACTCCTCTTCGGACCCGGCGCAGCCACCGACCAGCACCGCGCGCGCCGCCGTCATCAAGACCCGTGGGCGTTTCCGATTCATCCTACCCTCCCTGGCGGCGACGCACCACTAGCTGTTCTCCTTGCGGAACTGCTCCAACGCGGCGCGGTTGTTGTCGATGAACGCCTGCTCGAATTCCTTGTACACCGCCTCGTAGATCTCATAGGCGCCCTCCCGACACTTGAGACTCGCCTCGGCGATGGCCACCTCCTCTTTGAAGATCGCCTCGACCTCCTTGAAGATGTCGCTACCAGCCTCAATTGGTTTCGGCTCGAATTGCCACGCTCCTTCGGCACCGGCCGGGACGGAGACGGCGCCGATCTCCTCCAACAAGCCGACGACATGAGCCGCCGCATCTTCCTCGTCATCGAAGGCGTACCCGGCGCCCGACATACACTTCGGCCACTCGGAATCGATCTCGGCGATCCGCGGATCGGCCTCGGCCTCCTTGAGAGTGTCCTCCAGCTGATCGCCGAACTGCTCGCCAAACGCCGCATAGGTCCCCTCGTCCCAGAGCTTGCCTCTGACCTCGCTCTGGCAGCCGCCGGGATCCCAGCCTTCCATCTGGGCTTCGTACTCTTCTGCCATGGCGTCGCGCTCATCATCGGGCAGAGCCTCGTACTCCTCCTCGGTCATCTTGTCGAGCTCTGACTCCGGGTAGACGCCGTCAAGAGCCTCATCGTAGGCCTCCCGCTCGTCCTCCGACATGGCTTCCCAGATGCGATGATTCGGGTCATCTTCCGAGTGGCCGGCCTCGCCCTCGGCGTCTGACGCGTCCCCGTCCTCACCTGGGCCCGATTCCGCCGCGGCCTGCCCGGACTCCAACGAGTCGCCTCCCCCGGCGTCGCCTCCTTCCTCCGATTCCTCCTCATCGTTCCCCCGCTCCTCGTAGAACTCCTGATTGAGCACATAGTGGCTGACGCCCAAGCCATACTCCTGGGCATACTCCTCTTCAGTCTGTGCCGCCCCGTAGCCGCTGTCGTCGTTGTTGGGCACATACGGGATGTACTCAAATCCCTCCTTTGCCATACACACAGCGATCGCCTCCTGAACCTCCAACTCCTGGCGGCGGTCGTCGTCGGTGTACTCCTGGTCGAACAAAGCGGCGGACGCCACGAAGTCCTCAAGCGACTGCCCTTCGGAACCGGCGCCATCACCCGGCGAGCCGCATGCGCCGGCCATCAGCACCGCCGCAATCAAGGCCGAGATACGCGTCCGCGCCGTGTTCCCTCTTTCGCCGCCGCGGCCAGTATACCACTAGAGTCCACCGCCATGAACGGCTTCGGATCGGTCCTCAACTGCATCGACGGCCGGACTCAGCGCCCGGCGGCCGACTACCTCTCCGACCTGTTCGGGGTCGGGCCCGTCGACGCCGTCACCGCTCCCGGCATGGTCAAGCACCTCGCCCAACCGACGGACAGGACGGCGCAGATCCTCGACGACCTCAGGATCTCGCTGACCAGACACGCCTCAACCCAGATCGGCGTCGTCGCCCACGCCGACTGCGCCGGGAACCCCGTCGACGACGAGGTTCAGAAGGAGCAGACGGCGGCGGCCCTAGCCAACCTCCGCGCCGAGTTCCCCGAAGCCGAGGTCGTCGGGGTCTGGCTCGACATCCACGGGGTGGCGGAGCCCATCGGCTGACCGCCCCCCTCCTTCATGCAAGCCCGCGAAGGCGCGGCCCGGTCGGGGCGCGTCGAGGCTGGTCGGGAGACCCTATCGGTAGCGCCAGACGATGCGACCCCGGGTGGGGTCGTAGGTCGACACCTCCACATCGACGGTGTCGCCGGGCAGCACACGGATGCCGCGACCGCGCCGCATGCGGCCCGACGGTTTGGCGAGAAGCTGAAGACCGCCCTCCAGCTCCACCTCGAAGGTCGAGTCGGGGAGCATCTTCATGACCGTGCCTCGCATGCGCACATACTCATCAGAATCTTTGGCCAAAGCCTGGTTGCTCCTTGATCACCCTCTACCCTAGGGCATCTCGCGCCGCTGAGAAGGTCAACCGACGCGGAGGGCCGATGCCCCCGCTCCCTCCGTCAGCCCGTCTGCGATCTCGCGGACGAGACGCTCGGCCTCGTCGACCCACCGCTCGTAGCCGGCCAGATCCCCGGCGCGCAGGGCGGCGGCCGCCTTGTCGAAGGCCGCTTCGGCCTCAGCGACCAACTCGTCGACGGCGGCGCCGCCGTCGGTCGGTGGGGCGTCATCATCCCGGCCCTCTTCGTCGGAGGCGGCCCCGAACACCAGCTCGAGGGCGCCGTCGAGGGAGTCCGCCCACTGAACGTTGTCCTTGAAGACCACCGCCACCCGCCGGAACTCGGGGAAGGCGACACCCGTCTCCTCCAGGTAGATCGGCTGGAAGTAGACGACCGAGTCCTCGATGGGGACGACCAGCAGGTCGCCCATGATCACCTTCGACCCGGGACCCCGCCAGAGAGTGAGCTGCTCGGAGATCTCGGCGTCCTGCTCGATGCGTTGGCCGACCTGCTGGGTGCCGTCGACCAACTTGCCCTGAGGCATACGGAAGTCGACCAGACGGCCGTACCGGCCCGGCGTGGAGTCGGCGACGAGGAAGCTGACCATGTTCCGCTTCGCCAACGGGTTGAAGGGCTGAAGCAGCAGGTAGGAGAGGTCGTCCTCGCCCGGCAGCTCGGTGAGGAGGTAGTAGGGGAGCACCTCGGCGAGGGGGGAGGACTTGCCCTCGAGGGTCCTGCTGTCGCCCCACAACGCCTCGATGCCCGAGCGGGAGATGGTCGATGGGTCTCCGGGGAAGGACCAGGCGTCGCTCCTGGAGAAGAGCTGGCTGACGTCGGTCACATGATACTCGAGGTAGATCTGAGTCTGGAGCCGGAACAGGTCCTGGGGATAACGAAGATGGTCCTCCAGGCCGGCGGGCATCGTCGAGGCATCCCGGAAGAGACCCGGGTACACGCTGCTCCACGCCTTGGCGAGAGGGTCGTCGGGGTCGTGGAGGTAGAAGACGGCGTCGCCGTTGTAGGCGTCGACGACGGCCTTGACCGAGTTGCGCAGGTAGTTGACGCTCGTGGGGATGTGGGAGGCCCGAGCCAGCCGGGCCTGGCCCTCGTCGGTGACGGGTTGGGAGTAGGGGTAGTAGGAGGTCGTCGTGTAGAGGTCGACCACCCACAAGATCCTCCCGTCCAGGATCACCGGGTAGGGGTCAGCGTCCGGCTCAAGGAACGGGGCGATGTTCCCGACGATCTCACGCACGTTCCGCTCGACGAGCACCCGGCTGTCCGACCTGACCTGATTGGAGATCAGGAGGTTGAGGTCGCGGTAGCGGAACGCGAAGGCGATGCGCTTGAAGATGTTGTCGATCACAACCCCGGCGTCGCCGTCGTACTCGTTGAACTGAGTCGTGTCGCCCTCCGGGTAGTCGATCTCCTGAGGCTGCGACCCGGTCTTCACTATGACCGGCCGGCCCGGCTCATAGGTCTCGCCGAAGTAGGCCCTGGGCTGGTCCAGCTCCAGCCGGGCCACCGACGCCGTCGGCGGGATGTCCTTCAACAGGAACTGGGGCTGGCCGTCGGCTTGGACGACGTTGGCCTGGTTCACGACGGCGCCGAAGCCGTGGGTGTAGAAAAGCCGCGTGTTCTGCCAGTCGTCGCGGGGAAGCTCGACCTCGTCCAGCTCACGAACGGCGATCATCACCTGCTTCGGCTCGCCGTCGGCCAAGTACCGGTCGGTGTCGACCTTGCCCAACGCGTAGTAGGGCTCCAGCTCCTGGAAGTTCTTGTAGGTCCGGGGCAGGACCGACGGGCTCCATATGCGCAGGTTGTCGATGGTGAGCGCGTTGCTCTCGATGTCCTCGGCGGTGAGGGCCTCGGAGGCGGCGAAGGGCCGCACCTCCACCTCGTCCAACTGATAGGCCGCCTTGGTCATCTCCAGGTTGTTGGTGATGTAGGGCCGCTCCTTGGCGAGCTGGTCGGGCGCCACCGTGAACCGTTGGATGATTCCCGGGTAGACGACGCCCGCGGCGATGGAGACGACAACCCACGAGCCGATCGACACGAAGGCCATCGTCCAGCCCCTGAAGAAGATGTTGACGATGAAGAGGGCCGCGGCGATGACGGCGATGACCAGCAGGAGCCGGAGGGCGGGCAGGCGGGCGTTGACGTCGGTGAAGCCCGGCCCGAAGAACTTGCCCGCTCGCTCCGAGTAGAGCAGCTCGTACATGTCGAGCCTGTAGGAGGCGGCCCGCACCAGGGCGATCGCCGCGACCATCGAGGAGATGTGCGCCTTGGCGCCGCTCGCCGCGCTGAGGCGGCGGCCGTCGAACCTGATGCCGCCGTTGACGAAATGGGCCACCAAGACGACCACCGCCGTCACCATCAGGAGGTTGAACAGCCATGCGACCGCCGTCTCCCAGAGGGGCAGCCGGAACACGAAGAACCCGAGGTCGGCGCCGAAGATCGGATCGGTCTCCCCGAAGTCCCCGCTGTTCATGAACAGGAAGACCTCGTCTCTCCATGTCGCCGCGGCGACCCCGAGGATGACCGCCAGCCCCGCAGTCACCAGGAGGCGGATCCGGCGCACCCGCGGATGGATCCAATCCCGGAACCGCTCAATCAGCTCCTCCTCCTCGGTGAGATCGAAGGGGGCCCGACGCGGCGACAGGCGATCGACGAGTCGCAGGCTTGCCCAGAGGACGGCGAAGGAGATGGCGATCCCCGCCGCGCCGAGGATGATCGTGAGGCTCCAGTTCCGCACCCAGACGTCCTGGTAGCCGATCGAGTCGAACCAGAGGAAGTCGGTCCAGACCGTCCCCGCCGCGGTGAGAAGCAGGTAGAGCCCCCCGACGACGAACAGGATGATGCGGATCAGGCGCCGTCGCCCGGGGTTGTAGCTGGTCGGGACCCGAGTGAACATCGCGCCCGAGTCTAAGAGCGGCCGGGGCCAACCCGGCTCATCAGGATCTTGGCGCCGGATGGGCCGTTCTCAACGCGCAGATCGCGTGCCGGGCGATTCTCATGCACAAGCTACAGAATCGGCGCATCCAAAGTGTTGGGAAACCGGTTCGGGGGTCAGGCCGGGGGCGGGGTCGGCGCCGAGGCCTTGATCGCCCGCTCATAGGCGGCGACGGCCAACTCGCGGATACGGCGCTCCGCCTCGTCCGCCCTCCACACCCGATAGACCTTTGAGGCGGCCGCCTGCCGCTCCTTCTGTCCCTCTCCGGCTTCGTCCAACGCGGCGGCCACCGCCTCGCCGAGGGCCTCGCCGAACTCGCCCGGCGCGCTCGACTTGGGGGTCGGCGGTCTCTGCAGCTTCGACCCCCAAATCTCCTCGGCGGCGCCGTGACCCGCGGCGAAGCTCTCCGCCCACACCGCCGTCAACTCGGCTCGGAGCGCCTCAGCCACCGCAGGCGGCGCCGGTCTCCACGACTCGTCGGTGCGGAGGCTGTCGAGCGCGATGTTCTGCAACTCAGTGAGCGACTTCTTGGCGCCGCGCAAAGCGCGGTTGGTGATCGGGAGCAGCCGCCTGTCTCTCTCGTCCGCACGGTCTCTCGACGCAGCCGCCGCGGGCCCGGACTCGGACTCGGGCCCGGGCTCGGATGTGGGCCCGGACTCGGGCGCCGCCTCCCGCGCCGGTCGCCCATCCTCCGGGCGGCCGTCGCGAAGCGACGCGAACAGGGCCTCGACAACTTTGTCGGCGCTTGCGGCGGGCGGGGCCGGCGCGGCGGACGGCGACTGCGGCGCCGGTGGTTTTACCGCTGGTGGCTCGGCACCCGCCGCCAGTCCGGCCTTCGACGCCGCAGCCGGCTCGGGCTTCGACGCCGCAGCCGGCTCGGGCTTCGACGCCGCAGCCGGCTCGGGCTTCGACGCCGCGGCGGGCTCGGCTTCCGTGGCGGCAGGCTCGGCTTCCGTGGCGGGGAGCGACGGCTCGCTCGCGACGGGAGCCCTCCGCTCGCGGGGGACGACCCTCACCGTCTCGCCGGGCTCCCACGTCCGGGACCCCCTCTCGCCCTCGACCGCGGAGGGGCGGCTGGGCACCACCTTCACGGTGCTGCTCTCTACAGACAGGTCAAGGGACTCTCGCCTCTCCTCCAACGAGCCCTCCAGGCGCGTGAGGGTCGACCTCACGGTCTCCAACTCCTCGAGAAGCTCGTCCCGCCGATGTTCCAGGGCGCGGGCCCGCTCCTGGGCCTGGCCCGTCGCCCGGTTGGCCGCCTCGATGATGTCGTCCCGACGCTGGGACGCTTCGTTGGTCATCTTGTCGGCTTCCATCGACGCCGACCGCACAACGTCCTCGGCCTCGCGCCGGGCCCCGGAGGTCAACCGGTGAGCCTCCCGCTCGGCTTCGCCCATCACCGTCAACACGTCCCGCTCGGCCTGCTCCCTCATCTTCCGCGACTCCACCGAGGCCTGCTCGAGCAGCTCCGTCCCGACGGTCCACGCGTCCCGACGCATCGCCTCGGCGTCCACAGCGGCCTCGCGACGGCTCTTCTCCGCCTCGGCCGTCGACTCGTCGCGCCACTTGGTCGCGTCGAGCCCCGCCCTCTCCCTCATTGCGTCGGCGGCCTGCCAGGCGGATTGGAGGATGCCGCCGACCTCACGGCCGATCGAGTCGAGCTCGGCCTCCATGTCGCGGGGCGCCGAAGCGGCGAGCTGCGACGCCAACCGGTCCCTCTCCGTCTCGAGCTGGGAGATCCTCGCGGCGACGTCAACGAGGAAAGACTCGACCTCGGCGCGGTCGACGCCGCGGAACACGACCCTGAACCGGGCCCCTGTCACGTCATCTGGGTTGAACTCTGTGACCATCCTGCCTGGAAGATAACGGGAGTCGGGGCGTTCTACGAGGATTACGCCGGCGCCGGGGCCAGCTCAGGCGGCTTCCAGGGTCTCGAGGAACTCGAGGGCGTCCTCGATGTGGGCCACGGGGACGATCTCGATCGACTCGCGCTCCGCCGTGAGAGCGGTCTCGTAGTTGTCCGTCGGCACGAGGATGTGGCTCGCCCCCGCCGCCTCCGCGCCCACCACCTTCTGGCGGACGCCGCCGATGCTCCCCACCGAGCCGTCGACCCCGATGGTCCCAGTCCCGGCGATCACATGACCGCCGGTGAGCTCGCCTTCGGTGAGAGTGTCGATCACGGCGAGTGCGTGAATCATGCCCGCGGAGGGGCCGCCCACGTCGCCCGCCCGGATGTCCAGCGGGAAAGGAGGCGCCGTCAGCTCGCCGAGGACGACGCCGATCATCGCCGCCCCGGGCTCGTCCTCCCTCTCGGCGAGCGTCACCTCAACGTCGCGGGTCGCTCCGTCTCGGCGCACGGTGATGCCCAAGGTGTCGCCGACCGACAGCCCCTCGGTGAGCGAGCGGATCTCGGCGACCCGCTTCACCGGGACGTCGTTGACGGCGACGATGCCGTCCCCGGGCTTGAGCACTGCTTCCGCCTGGACGCCGGGGACGATCTCGTTGATCACAACCTCGGTCGGGACCATCTCAATGTCGAGGTGCGCCAGCGCGACGAGGATCGACCTGTGGTTGGAGTCGTCCATCTGCTGAAGGACTCGATTGCGGTGCTGCTCGTCGGTCTCGCCCTCCCTGCGCACCCTCCGCTTGTCGACGAGGTCGATGGTGGGATCGAAACTTGCGATCAGAGCCTCGAAGATGCTCACGTCTTGGCTGACCACGGTGAGAGTCAGCAGCTCGCCGTGCGGCGGGTGCGTCTCGACTCCCTCGGCGACGACGGAGCGCGCCGCGTCGGAGACCGGGCCGGGGCCGAAGGCGAGGTACGGCAGCTCGACGGCCCACGCGGCGGCCCCCACGATGGCCAAGGCGAGGAGCGCCCCGATCAGGTAGAGGGGCCAGACATCGCGCTTGCGGTCTTCGGCTTTCATCCCGGTGAGGGTAACTACGGGTGCGAACACCGATCCTGGGACCTATTGTTCCCGTCACATGTCTCAAGGAGGTAGACGATGACCGCAGCGGTGATCACCGGGCGAGCGCTTCCACGGTCGAAGACGACCGCGGCGCTCCTCGTTCTGGCAGCCGCAGCCCTCACGGCGGCGGCCGCGCAATGGCGCGTCCACCTGCCCTTCACACCCGTGCCGATCACGGGCCAGACTCTCGCCGTGTTGCTCACCGGCGCCGCTCTCGGCAGGCGGCTGGGCGCCGCCGGGCAGGGCCTCTATGTGGCGGCAGGCGCCCTGGGCGCCCCTGTCTTTTCCGACGGCGCGGGCGGAGTGGAGGTGATCACCGGTCCCGTCGGCGGCTACCTGATCGGGTTCGTGTTCGCCGCCTGGCTCGTCGGCTGGCTGGCGGAGCGCGGGAAGGACCGCTCCTTCTCGACGATGTTCGCCGCGTTCGCGGCGGGGTCGGTTGTCATCTACGGCTTCGGCGTCGCCGGGTTGATGGCAGCAACCGGCTGGTCGGTCGTCGCGGCGGTTGAGAAGGGGGTGGTCCCTTTCCTGCTCGGCGACCTGGTCAAGGCTTGCGCCGCCGGCCTGCTTCTCCCCGGCGCCTGGCGGCTGCTCGGGCGGCGCCGACGCGGCTGACGCCGCCGATGCGTGTGCAATAACCCAGCTGTGGGCCGCAATTCTGCACACGCTCAGCGATGCGTGTGCAATAACCCAGCTGTGGGCCGCAATTCTGCACACGCTCAGCGATGCGTGTGCAATAACCCAGCTGTGGGCCGCAATTCTGCACACGCTCAGGGGTCGGTCAGGGGGTTTCGGCCACCTCGCCGAGATAGGCCTTGATCACGTTCTCGTCGCGCTGCACCTCGGCCGGCGGGCCGAGAGCGATCGGCTTGCCGAAGTCCACCACGAGCACTCGGTCGGCGATGTCCATGACCAGGCCCATGTCGTGCTCAACGAGGATGATGGCGATGCCCAGCTCATCCTGGACGTCGATGATGAACCGGGCCATGTCCTCGGTCTCCTCGAGGTTCATGCCCGCCACCGGCTCGTCGAGGAGCAGAAGCTCGGGGTCCATGGCCAGGGCCCGCCCCAACTCGACCCGCTTCTGGACGCCGTAGGGGAGAAGGCCCACAGGGTGTTTCCTCCAAGCCTCGATCTCGAGAAAGTCGATGATGGCCTCGACGATCTCCCGGTTCTCCATCTCCTCCCGTTTGGCCTTCCCCCACCACAAGGTCCCGGCCACCCACCCCGAGCTCATGCGGACGTGGCGCCCGGTGAGGATGTTCTCCAAGACAGTCATGTGCGCGTAGAGGGCGATGTTCTGGAAGGTGCGGGCGACGCCCAGCTCGGCGACGGAGTTGGGCTTCTCCCCCATGATCGACTCGCCTTTCCAGCGAACGTCTCCCTCCTGAGGGTGATACACCTGGTTGATCGAGTTGAAGAGAGACGTCTTGCCCGCCCCGTTGGGGCCGATGATGGCGAACAGCTCGCCGTCGTCGACGTTGAAGCTGACACCGTCGACGGCCTTCACGCCCTTGAAGGAGAGATGGATGTCGTCCACCTCGAGCAGGCGCTCATAACCCTTCGGGCCCGCCGGCGCCCGCCTGCGTTGCAGGAGCTTCCCGCTCACCGGCCCGCCCCGACGGCTCGGGTGGACGGCCGGTTCACGACAACCACCTCTTGCGGCGCTTGTAGTGCTTGGCGTCGCGGAAGGACCTCTTCTCGCCCGAGGCGTGCAGGCCCAGGTAGAACTCCTGCACGTCTTCGTCCTTCAGGAGCTTGGAGGGGTTGCCGTCCATCACCATCTTGCCGGTCTCCATGATGTAGCCGTGGTGGGCGATCGACAAGGCCATGGCGGCGTTCTGCTCGATCAACAGGACGGCGGTCCCCTGCCGGTTGATGCCCACGATGATGTCTCGCACCTCTTGGACCAACAGGGGGGCGAGGCCGAGCGACGGCTCGTCGAGGATGAGCAGCTTCGGGTCTTGCATGAGGGCGCGGCCGATGGCGAGCATCTGCTGCTCCCCGCCGGAGAGGTAACCGGCGGCGGCGGCGCGGCGCTCCTTGAGCCGAGGGAACAGGCCCATCACCCGGTCGTAGGAGCCTTTGTAGGCGCCTCGATCGGTGTTGACGTAGGCGCCCGCCCGGAGGTTCTCGTCCACCGTCAGCTCGGCGAACACCCTCCGCCCCTCCATGACCTGGGAGATTCCCTTCTTGACGATCTTCGACGGCAGGCCGCCGGTGATGTCCTCGCCGTCGAAGCGGACCTCGCCTTTGGTGATGTCGCCCTCGTGCACCTCGAGCAGGCCGGTGATCGCCCTCAGAGTCGTCGTCTTGCCCGCCCCGTTGGCGCCCAGCAACGCCGCGATCTTGCCGGCGGGCACCTCCAGGGAGATCCCGCGCAAGACGAGGACGACGTCGTTGTAGACGACCTCGAGATTCTCGACGCTCAACATGATCCGCTCACGGGCGCCGGGCGGGGGCGCCGGCGACACAGCCGGCGCTCCCGACGCGGCCGGACCCTGTTGCGGGACGGCTCGCGCCGCCCCGCAACAGAGATCCCCCCCTACTGCTCAAACGCCTCGAAGCAGGTCTTGTCGAACTGGTACTTCGCGGCGATGTCCGATGTGTAGTCGGCCTCGAGAAGCTCCAGCCCCGACCCGCCGGCTTCAAGGTCGGCGATGCTCGGGCGAACGATGTTCACCTTGCGCTGCACCGTCTCGTTCGGCTCACCCGCGTAGTTCTGGTCCGGCCACAGGCCGTCCAGGGAGACCACCTCGAGCGACTTGGCCGCCGCCAGGACGCCGGCCCTGGTCATGTCGCCGCTCTCGTAGGCCTTGGTCAGGATCTGCTCCATCAGGCGGGCCTCAGCGACGCCTTCGAGGTAGTACTCGTACTTGGCCACCTCGGGGATGGCGCTCTCCAACAACGCGACGGCCGCTTTCGTGCCCGGGTTGTCGGCGCCCCAGGGCGCAAACGGCAGGCCGAACACCCAGGACTTCTCCACCGCCTCGCGAAGCGGGAAGTCCGGCGCCAGGAACGCTGCGTTCCAGGCGACGAACGAGCCCGAGTACAGAGGTTGCACGCCGCCCGCGACAAGTTGTCCGTAGATGCCGGCGAAAGCGCTCGGGGAGGTGGTCACCCAGGCGATGTCGGGTTTCGCTCCGACGATGCCGGTGGTGACTTCGTCCAGAGTCGCCTGGTCGGCGGCGTTGATCTTCGCCTGACCGTCGTAGACGACCTCAAGGCCCAGCGCCTCGGCCGCCAGCTTGGCGCCCTCAGCCGAGTCCTCGCCGAAGTCGCCCGCGTTGGAGGCGATGGCGATGGTCTTTGCGTCCGGGTTCTGAGACACCATGTACCCGAGCGTGTTCATCGCCTCGATGCAATACGGGGCGCCGTGGGCGATCAGGTTCTGGTTCAGCGCCGGATCGGACCAACCCGAGTACCAGGTGAGCGGCACAGCGAGCATGCTGTCCTCGGCGAGCATCTCCATGGTGGCGACGGTGTGCGGCGAGCCGACCGAGTGGCCCAAAGCGACCACGTTGTCGCGGATCGCCTCGTACTGCTGCACATGGGTCTCCACCGAGTAGCCGGTGTCCTTCACGTCCAGCTCGATCATGAGGCCGCCGATGCCGCCCTGGGCGTTGATCTCGTCGACCGCCGCCTGGTAGCCGTCTACCACAGGCTGGACGAGCGAGGAGAACACACCGGTGAGGTCTGAGAGCAGACCGATGGTGATGGTCCCCGCGGCGAGATCGACGCCGACGTCGGTGGCGATCATGTCCTCGCCTTCGGTGGTGGGCGGCGCCTCCGTGGCGCCGGTCTCCTCGGCGGCGGTGGTCGGGGGGCCCGTCGTCGTGGCGGGCTCTTCCTCCGCGGCGCCGCACGCCGCCAGGATGAGGCCCAACACGAGGAGGATCGCCGACCGTTTGGTTGTCCTCTTCATCTGTTCCTTCCTTCTCTTGTGTCGCGGGCCCCGAGGGACCCTCCCAAGCCGCTCAGTATGTGAACGGCCAACCTTTCCAATAGTTGCGGATCCTGATCCAGATCCCGTACAAGCCGAGAGGCTCGAAGATCAGGAACAAGATGATCAGCAGACCATACAGGACCAGGTTGAGCTGAAACACCGACAATCCCGGGCCGGTCCCGGACGAGGTGTTGACAAGGCCGAAGTCGGACGGGTCGGTGGCGACGATCAGGTTGAGGATCGTCGCCGGCAGGCTGTCGCCGGCGCTCACCACACGGGCCATCCACTCGGTCAGGTTCTCGACGACGCGCGGCAGGATGGTCACGAAGACGGTCCCCGCCACGACTCCGGCGATGGTCCCGGCGCCGCCGATGAGGACGATGGCGATGACCTGCACGGAAAGGAAGAGATCCCACCGGGCGGGGACGACGGTCCCCACGAACGCAGCGAGCAGGGCCCCGGAGACGCCGGCGTAGAAGGACGAGATCCCGAAAGCCCGGAGCTTGTAGCCGAACTCGTCGACGCCCATGATCTCCGCGGCGATGTCCCGGTCGCGTATCGCCTGGAAGGCGCGGCCGACCCGCGTCCGCTGCAGGTTCTTGGCGAAGGCCATGAACAAGACGGCCACGGCCAGCATGAGGTAGAAGGTCTTCGCCTCGCCGCTCAGCTTGACCCCGAACCACGCCCCATCCGCCGAGAAGTCGATGAGTGCGGTCTCCTCCTTCCACCACTTGAGTTGAAGCGGCGCGAAGTGCCTGCCCGTCTCGGCGCCGCCCGTGACGGAGATCCAGTTGCGGAACACATAGTCGCCCACGAAGACCAGGCCCAGGGTCACAAACGCCAGGTAGAGGCCCCTGACCCGGACCGCCGCCGGGCCGAACGCCACGCCGACGACCGCGGCCGCCGCGCCCGCCGCGGGGAGCCAGACCCACATGGGAAGCCCGAACCCGAGGCGGAGCCCCGCCGGGTCGCCGCCCAGCACGGCGCCGACGTAGGCGCCGACCCCCATGAAGAAGGCGTGGCCCAACGACACCTGGCCGGCCAACCCGAGAAGGATGTTGAGACCCAGCCCGGCGACCACGAAGATCGCCACCGTCGAGAGCAGGCGCAGCCAGTCGGTCTCGGCGAGGAAGGCGAGCCCAGGGATCTTGGCCAGGGGGATGAGGATCAACACCGCGACGGCCGCGGCGGCCATGACCTTCTTGGTCCAAGTGTTGAAGACGGCCTGATCGGCCTCGTAGCTCGTGTGGAGGAGAGGGCGGCCAATCATGACCGGGCCTCCCCGGCGCCCGCCGGCGCGGGGCGACGGGACGTCGCAGCGCAGTCGTCGAAGCCTCTCACACCCTTCTGATCTCCTCGGTGCCGAACAGCCCGTAGGGCCTGACGAGCAAGACGATCAACATGACGACATAGGGCACGACCCCGCCGAACCCGGCGCCCAGCCAGTCGAACGTGAGGTAACTGCTGGCCGCCGACTCGGCGAACCCGATGGCGAAGCCGCCGACGATCGCCCCTATCACGGAGTCGAGGCCGCCGAGGATGACCGCGGGGAAGGCGCGGAAGGCGAAAAAGGCGGTGAACTGGTCGACTCCGCTCGGGCGGCGGGGGAACAGCGATATGAACAACCCGCCGAGGGCCGCCATGACGGCGCCGATGGCCCACGCCGAGCCGAAAATCCTGCCGACGCTGATCCCCTGGGCCCGGGCGGCCTCTTGGTCCCAGGCGGTGGCCCTCATGGCGACGCCCGTCCGCGACCGGAAGAAGACGGCGACGGCCGCCACCACGATCGCCGTCAGGGCCAACTGGAAGATCGTCGCGTGCGGTATCCGCACCGCGCAGGGCTCGAGGGTGTCGATCTGCAACATGAGCCCCCCCGCCTCACAACCCAAGCCGACCGAGCTGAGGCCGAAGGGATCGCCCATCGGGCGCGGGACCAGGCCGATGAAGTCGTTGGTGACGCTTCGCGCCATGATGTCGATGCCGAGTGTGACGATGGCGACGGCGAACAGCGCCTCGCCGACCATCGGCCGGAGGAACAGCCGCTCCAGGGCCATCCCGACGATCGCCGCGAGGACGACGGCGAGAATGAGCGAGAGAGCCCACCGGAGCCACAAGGGCGAGCCCTCCATCCAACGGCCGGGGATGTTGATGATCGTGGCGAAGGAGGCGATGAAGAAGGCGCCCAGGGCGGCCATGGCGCCGTGGGCGAAGTTGAGCACTTGGGTCGCCTTGAAGACGATGACGAACCCCAGGGCCAAGACCGCGTAGATGGCGCCCAGGCTCAGCCCGTTGACGACCATCCGCCCCAGCTCGGAGGGAGCGACGGCCTCTTGGGCGAGGATGCCGACGATCACGACCCGTACATGTCCTTGATCAACTCGTCGAACATCTCATCCATGGCCGAGCGCTTCAGCTTCTGGGTGGCGGTGAGCTCGCCGTCCTCGTGGTCGAGCTCTTTGGGGATCATGCGGAACTTGCGGATGTTCTCCACTCGGGCGAGCTTGGTGTTGGTCTCGTTGACGACCTCCTGCATCATCTCGACGACCTCCGGCTTGGATGAGAGATCCCGGTAGGTCGTGAATGGGATCTGGTTGCGGGTCGCCCAGTGGCCGACCACGTCGGGCTCGATGCCGATCAGCGCCGTGAGGTACTTCCTGCCGTCGCCGACGACCATCGCCTCCTTGACGTACGGCGAGGTCTTCAGGCTGTTCTCGATCTCGGACGGGGAGATGTTCTTGCCGCCCGAGGTGATGATGATGTGCTTGATCCGGTCGACGATCTTGACGTGGGTGCCCTCGACCCACTCGCCGACGTCGCCGGTCGCCAGCCAACCGTCGTCGGTGAAAGTCTCGGCGGTCTGCTCGGGTTTCCCCCAGTATCCCTTGAAGACGCCCGGGTGTTTGGTCTGGATCTCCCCGGTCTCCTCGTCGATGCGGAGACCGATGCCCGGGTAGGGCGCCCCGACCGTGCCGACGAGGTTGGCGCCGGGGAAGTTGCAGGTGGCCACGGCGCTGTTCTCGGTCATGCCGTACAACTCGAACAGGGGCACGCCCATGCCGAGGAAGTCCTGGATCAACTCCGGAGCGATGGCGGCGGCGCCGGTGGCCGAGTAGCGGCAGCGGCGCATGCCGATCCGCTCCTTCAGGGCGCGGAAGACGAGCGGGTAGCCGACCCAGTAGAGAAGCCGGGAGGCGACGGTGTGCTCGCCTCGGTTGGCGACCCGCCGCTCGCCGATGGCGCCGACCAGCCTCATCCCGAAGTTGAACCAGACCCGCTTGAACCAGGTCCCGTCCTTCCCCTTGATCATCACCCCGGCGTGGATGCGCTCCCATATCCGGGGGACCCCGAAGAAGAGTGTGGGCTGGATCTCTCGCAGGTTCTGCTGAACGGTGTCGATCGACTCGGCGAAGTTGAGGGTGCAGCCGAAGCCGGTCAGGTGCCAGGTCGAGAAGATGCGCTCCGCCACATGGCAGAGAGGCAGGTACGTCAGGATCTCGTCCCAGGGGCCGGGTTTCTTGTCGCCCGGCATGCGGCCGTCGATGCCGATCAGCTTGTCCGTGGCGTAGGCGTAGTTGCCGTTGGTCAACATGGCGCCTTTGGGCGGGCCGGTGGTGCCCGAGGTGTAGACCAGGGTGATCACGTCGTCGGCGACGGAGCCCGCCATGATCTCCTCAACCGCTCCGGGGTTGGCCCGCCGGTGCTCGCGGCCCATCTCCATGAAGTCGTCCCAGAAGATGAAGCGGTCGTCGTCGCGCCACTGCCGGAATCCGCGCGGCTCGACGTGGATGATCTTGGCGAGGCTCGGCAGCCTGTCGATGACCTCCATCACCTTGTCCGCCTGCTCTTGGTCTTCGGCCAGGTGGACCTCGGCGCCCGAGTCGGTGAGCAGGTACTCGACCTCGGCCGCGGGGTTGGTCGGGTAGAGGCCCACCGTGACGGCGCGCACGGCCACGGCGGCGAGGTCCAAGATGACCCACTCGGGACGGTCCTCGGAGTGGATGGACACGCGGTCGCCGACTCCGACGCCCAACGCGAGGAGGCCGTGGCCCGCCTCAAGGATCTGTTCCCAGAGCTGGGCCCAGGAGGTCTCCCGCCAAACGCCGAGGTCCTTCTCCCGCAGGGCGACGGCGGCGGGCATCGCCTCCGCCCACTCACGAACGCGGGCGGCGGCCGTGCGGTAACCGGCGGCCGTCTCCGGCGCGTCGGGCCGCTCAACCAGCGTCGTCACTCAGTTGACCTAATCACAGGCGCCGGAGCCTAGAGGCTCCGCGCCGGGGCCGCGCCGGGACCGGAGTTCCGCGCGCGCCGTCGGGCGGCCCGCTCGGCCCGCCGACCCACTCGGCCCCGCCTGGCCAGTGCTCCTTCTTCCAGATCGGGGCCCGGGCCTTCAACTCGTCGATCAGGTGTCGGACGGCCTCGAACGCGTCGGCTCGATGGGCGGAGGACGCGGCCACCGCCACCGACGCCTCGCCGACCGCGACGTCGCCCGAGCGATGCTCGATCGCGACGGCCAGGAGCGGCCACTTCTCGCAGGCGGCTGCGGCGATCTCGGCGATCACGGCCTCGACCATCTCGGGGTAGACCTCAAAGGAGAGGCGGCTGACGCCCGACCTCCCCTCGGAATGGTCGCGCACGGCGCCGACGAACAAGACGACGGCGCCGGCGGCGGGTCGGCTCACCTCCGCCGCCAACGCGGCGGCGTCGATGGGGTCGTCGCCCACGGACACCCTGATCGATTGCCGGGCCCGGCTCATAGAATCTTCAGCTTATGACAGATCACGGGCCGCGCGACGAACGGCCCCTCTTGCCCGACGGCGCCGTGCCCTCGCCGAGGCGGCGCCGGGTCGCCGACCCTTGGAGCCTGGCCATCGGGGCGCTCGGCGCCGTGTTGCTCGGCGCCGGCGCTGTTTTGGCGATCCTCGGCGCCGCGGGCGTCTTCAAGGAGCCCGCGCCGCCCACCACGCCGCCGCCGCCCACGGTCACCGCTCCCCCGCCGGCCGAGCCTCCGCCGACGCTCAGCGATGAGGTGTCGGTCGCCGACGTGGCCCGCCGGGTCATCCCGTCGACCGTCTACGTCGAGGCCGTCGGCCTGTTCAGGGGAGGCGGCGGGAGCGGCGTCGTCTACGGCGGCGACGGCTACATCCTGACCAACCAACATGTGATCGACGGCGCCTCCCAGGTCCGCGTGACGTACTCCGACGGCGCCCAGTTCCCGGCCCAGGTCGTCGGCGCCGATCAGGTGACCGACCTGGCCGTGCTGCTGACGGCCCGGTCCGACGTGACGCCGATAGACCTGGGCGAGTCCGACGGCTTGGCGATCGGCGAGCCCGCCGTCGCCGTCGGCAACCCCCTCGGCGACCTGGGCGGCCCCACCGTCACCGCGGGCATCGTCAGCGCCCTCAATCGTTCGCTCGCCGGCGGGCCGGGCGGGGCACTCTACGGGTTGGTGCAGACGGACGCTCCGATATCCCCCGGGTCGTCGGGGGGCGCCCTGGTCGACGCCGAGGCCAGGCTGATCGGGATCACCACCGCCATCGCCTTGTCTGAGATCGGTCCCGAGGGGATCGGCTTCGCCGTCCCCATCGACCTGGCGGTGGGCGTCGCCGCCGACCTGATCGAGACCGGCGAGGTGGCCCACGCTCGCCTCGGCGTCTCCGGGGAGACGATCTGGGCCACTGAGCGCGGCGCCGAGTACCCGGTGGGGATCCAAGTGAAGAGCACCTCCGCCGAGTCGTCCTACGAGGCCTCGGGGGGCCGGGTGAACGACGTCATCGTCGAGTTCGCCGGGGTGGAGGTCGCGACGAACGACGAGCTGTTGGCGACCCTGCGCCGCCGGCGCTCAGGCGACGTCGTGGAAGTCCGTATCCTTCGCGAAGACCACGAGCGAGTCCTCAACGTCAAGCTCGGGAGCCTCAAGTGAGCGACGACATCTTCTCCAAGCTGTTTGAGCTGTTCGACCAGCCGGGCCCGGTGAACTGGAAGCTCGGGACGGAGTTGGCGCGGCGCCTGGCCGGGCCGCCGCAACCCGTCGACCCGTGGGCCGCCGATGAGCTGAAGGAGCTGGCCCGGCTCGCCGAGCGGCGGGTCGGCGAGATCGCCCCTTTTCCGGTCCCGCCGGCGCCCGACGCGGCGCCTATGGACCCCCGCGCCTGGGTCGAGGCGAACATCGAGCCTTACGGTCCCCTGGTCGAGCCGTTCGCCGCCTCGGTCGCCGGGGAGGGCGAGGCCGCGCCGTTCCTCGCCCAGATGGGGCCGGCCATCATCGGGCTGCAGGCCGGGTCGCTTGTCGGCTCGCTATCCGCCTGGGTGGCGGCCTCGTTCGAGGCCGGGTTGCCCCAGGCCCGCCCCGAGGTGATGAGTCTCATCGTCTCCAACATCGAGGCTGTCGAGGCCGCGGGCGCCGACGTGCGCTCCGTCCGCCTCTGGGCGGTCGCCAACGAGGTCTCGTTCCGGGCCGTGAGTCAACTGCCGTGGATCGGCGACCGCTTGGCGGCCCTGGTCGCCGACTACGCCGAAGCGTCGCAGATCGACCCGGGCAAGTTGAGCGGGCTGGTGCTCGGCGGGGCCGACCCGACGGACATTGAGCGCTCCATCGAGGGCGCCGGCGGGATCGAGGGTTTCCTCGTGGGCGAGGAGGCGGAGGCGCCGAAGGCGGAGTTGGAGGCTTTCCTGGGAGCGATCACCGGTTGCGCCCGTCTGCTCGCCCGCCGCGCCGTCGGCGACATCGCCCCCGACTTCGACCTGATCGCGTCGGCTCGCGACGCGGCCCGCCCCGAGTTGTCCGACCCCCCGGCGATGGGCGTTGGGCCGGTGCCCGCGGAGATCACGCAGCTCGGCGACCGATTCAACCAGGAGGTGGAGCGCCGTTACGGCGAAACCGCCCTCGCCGCCTTGTGGGCGGGGCCGTCGCTCATGCCTTCGGCGCTCGAGCTCGGGGACCCGACGACGTGGGCGGCGCGAGCCCTCCTCGACGGTTGGAGTTGAGCGGGCGGGCGCCTGCGCCGCTCAGCCGAAGAGGCGGCGCCACCAACGGCGGATGAGGCCGGGCTCGGAAGGCTCGGGAAGCTCGGCGAGAACCGGCTCGTGGAGGTCCGGCGGGAGGTCGCCGACCAACGCCATGGCGCCGTCGCGCGTCTCCCACGCATAGACGACCTGGCCGGGAGTGAACGAGCGCCGGTAGACGACCCCACCCAGCTCGGCGTCGGCGGCGGCCGGCAGCGTCACCGCGGCCGGCGTCGTGAAGACCGCGAATGAGAAGAACCCGTCCGAGTAGTAGGCGAAGGCGAGCCCGTCGTCGTCCTCGTAGGCGTCGAGGCGGCGGAAACCCGCCGCCGACTCGGGAAGACCGATCTCCGCCTTGACCACCGGGGTCAGCTCGCCGCCGGGCCCGGGGTCGGTCGGCGCCGGGATGGGGGCAGCCGGGTCGAAGACGACGAAGCGGCGGTCGCAGTAGACGGCCCCGTCGGCGTACAACGTGGTCGCGGCCATCATCGCTCCCGTGTCGCTGTCGAACACCAGCCTCGCCCTGGGGGCGCCGTCGCGGAGAAGGTCGTAGGTGAGAGCCGGCCTGCCCAGGTAGAGGGCCTTGCCGCCGTCTTCCACGGCGTAGAGGGAGGCGACGGGGTCCTCGCCGCTCTCCACCGACGCCGACGACACCACCTCGCCCCCGCGCGACAACGTCCAACCGCCCGACCCGGCGATAATCTCGACATCCTCCGGCGCCGTCGACCCCACCCTGATCTCGCCTCCCTCCTGGGCGACGGTGACCACCGCGTCGCGGGGGCCGTCGGGAGTGGAGCAGTTGATCGTCTGCTCGGCCGAGTAGGAGGCCTCGCCGCCTCGCTCCAACAACTCGTCGAGGGAGGCGGCCGACGCGGAGACCGCCGGGGCTGCCAGCGCCAGGGCGAGAAGGGCCGACGCGACCATACGCCTCACTCGGCGGGCGCCCCGACTGCGGGCGCGACGACCTTGACGGGGCTGAACGCGGGATCGCTGCTCACCCTCGCCCCGAAGCGGCTGCTGAGGTCCTCGACGGAGACCGTGGCCGGCGGCGGCGTCAGCAGAGCCGCCGCGGCGATCACCAGCGCCGCCGCCGCTGCGGCGACGCCGACCAGGAAGCCGCGGTTCCTGCGCAAGGGGGTGGCGACGGCGCCCGACTCCGGGATCACCCCGAGCGGGAGATCTAGGACGCGGAGCGAGCGCACGGCCGTCCTCACATACTGCAGCTCGTCCAATTCGCGGCGGCACTTCTCACACTCGGCGAGATGCTCGTGGAGGCTCAATCGCTCGGCGACCGAGGCCTCGCCGTCGAGATAGACGCTGATCAACTCCGACGAGTGCCTCACGTCAGCAACTTCCTCATGAGCTTGCGGCCCCGGTGGATGCGGCTTCGCACAGTCCCGATCGGCACGGCGACGGCGGCGGCGATCTCCTCGTATGACAACCCGACCACATCACAGAGGACCACCGCCTCCCTGAACTCGACGGGCAGCTCGAGCAGGGCCTTCTGGATGTCCTCGCCGAGGGAGAGGCGGTCGTACTCGACGTCGGCGGGGTCGGAGACGGCGCCGTCCCAGCGGTCGACGTCGTCGGGGAGGGGCGAGGTGGGCCGCCGCGCCTTCTTGCGCACGTCGTCGAGGAACGCGTTGCGGGTGATCCGCCAGAGCCAGCCTTCGAAGCTGCCGGGCTGATAGGCGGCAAGCCCCTTGCGGACCCGGAGCAGGACCTCCTGCACCAGGTCGTGTGCGTCGTGAGCGTTCCCGGTGAGCCGATATGCGAAATTGTAGATCTTGCGTCCATAGACACGAGCGACCTCTTCCCAGGTGAGGGGGATGGACTCCACCATGCCTGCCTACAGGTGGAACGAGGCGCACACGCGGATAGTTCCCGGCGGGCCCCGCTACGAGTCGGTGTCCTCGGAAGCCGCCGAGGTCTGCGCCTCCGACTCGTCTTCCTTCGACCCCTCGTCGATGCCCTTACGAAACTCCTTGGCCGAGGCGCCCAACGACCGGGCCAGGTCGGGAAGCTTCCTCGCCCCGAAGATGAGCAGGACGATGGCCAGGATTATCAGCAACTCATTGGCTCTGAGGCCAAACATCAAACACCTCCTTCGACGGCCACCGTAGCAGAACGCCGGCGGGGACGGACCACCCCCTACCCGAGGGCCATGCGCTCGATGAACGCCTGGACCCGCTCCCTCGTGATGAAACGGACGTTCGGTTGTCTCAACTCGATCTCGTTGACCAGGAACGGCCCGTACTTCCCGGTCAACAACAACCCCCGGTCGGCGCCGCACGCGCCGTAGGAGGCGATGAACCGGTTGATGACCGCCTCATCCAGCTCCGGGTGGCCCCCTTTAACGTGCGGCTCGGCGAGGATGTAGGTGGACACGCCGTCCTTGATGGCCATGTACGAGTTGTCGTCGGCCTGCTCGGTGACTCGGTAGCCGAACATCTTGAGCAGGGCGAGGATCAGGTCGGGCGCCGAGGCGTTCTCCGGATCGGCGCCGACGGCGCGCAGGCCCCGCTGCAAACCCTCGGGCAACTTGAGCTCTTCCACGATGGGGCCCAACTCGTCGCCGGGGACATCCGACTTCGTCTCGTACATCACCGAGTGGTCGGAGTGCTCCTCGAAGGGCGCCGCGAACGGGTCGTGCGCGACGTGAGCGAAGCTGAGACCCCCCTCCGCGACGGGGGGCGGAAGCTCACCCGCCGCGGGGAGCTGGGCCCTGCCGATCTCCCTCGGCTCGGGTCTGCCGGCGAGCGCGACGACCGCGGTCACGTCGTCAATGGGCAGGTTGTGCCTCTTCTCCCGCACGACCTCGACCGCCTCGTCGACGAGCAGCTCGTTGAGGACGGCGTCCTCCTCATCGCCCAGCGGGACGTCGAAGGTGACCCTCGCCTCCTCGCCGCGCACATGGAAGTCGGCGACGGGGGCGTGATGACTGGTGTCGGCGTCGAACAGGTCGCGGCTGATCGACAGGCCGGCGCCGGGGGCCGTCGCCGCCGCCCCGTCGAGCCGCTCCCTCGCCCGCTTCCGGTTGCGGGCGAGACTCCACGCCACAACAACCAGGATGATGATGAACAGGAAGATGATGTACACAGGCATTCGCTCAGATCCCTCTCGGCTTTAGGTTGATTCTACGCGCCTCCGCCCGCCTGCCCCTCCTCTTCGCCTTCATCGGGGCGAACCGCCTCGATCTCGGCGGTCGGCTCGTCGGCGCCTGCGTTGAGCCGGTCGATCATCCGCCTCTTCGAGTTCTCCGTCCCGAAGGCCGTGATCACGTCGCCGGGGAGCAGCATCGTGCTCCCGCTGGGGACGAGCACGTCGCGGTTGCGCCGGATCGACACCAGCGTCGACCCCTCGGGCCAGGAGACCTCGCGCACGCGGCGGCTGTCGGCAATGGATCCCAGCGGGACCCTGAAGTCGTAGTACCCGGCGCCCGGGTCGGTGCGTTGCGCCAGCCGCCTGCGGTGGAGCTGGGAGTCGGTGCCGGCGGTCAGCGCCTCGTGGTAGGCGCGAACCGCCTCTTCGCGCCGGAACATCCCGACCAGGCGCTCCGGGTCGGCGTCGTCGACCACCGGGAGACGGCCGACGCCCAACGCCGCCATGCGCTCGAGGGCGCGCGACACCGGCGTTGTCGGGGTCACGGTCACCGGGCGGGCCGTCATCACCTCTCGCACGGTCGGCACCCGCGGCGAGGGCCCCGCCTTCCTCAGGTCGGTGTCGGTCACGATCCCGACCAACCGGCCGTTGTCCAACACCGGGGCGCCGTGGGAGCGGTGGGCGTCGAGTTGTCGCCGCATGTCGTCGATGAGGTCGCCGGGGAACGCCGTGAACGGGGCCTCGCTCATCACGGCGCCGACTTCCACCGCGTCGAGGATGTCGATGCTGCCGGTCTGCCGGACGCTGATCCCCCGGCGTTTCAGGGCCTGGGTATACACCGACTCCCTGAGGAGCCGCTCCGATAGGAAGGTGGCTAGCGTCGCCGCCAGGAGCAGCGGAAGGACCAGGCGATACTCCCTCGCCCCGGTTATCTCGAAGACGATGAGGATCGCCGTCAGTGGCGCCCGGCCCACCACAGCGAACATGGCGGCCATCCCGACCACGGCGAACGCGCCCGGCCGCAGTTCGGCGGCGCCCGCCCACACGGGCTCGACGAGCCGGGTGAACCCGGCCCCGAGGGCGGCCCCCATGAACAGCGACGGCATGAAGGCGCCGCCCGACGCGCCGGACGAGATGGTGAGGCTGGTGACCACGACCTTGCCCACAGCGAGAATCAGCAGGGCCCACCACGTCTCCGCCATCTCGTCAAGGAGCAACATGCTGGTGAAGCCCTGGCCCGAGCCGAAGAGCTGCGGCTCGAAGAAGATGAGCCCGGCCGCCAAGAGGCCGGCGCCGACGGGGCGCATCCACGACCAGCTTCGGTCGTTGGCGTGGGCCAGGCCCTCGAGGCGGTCGAGCAGCTTCAGGAAGAAGAAACCCACGGCGACGATGACGACGGCGAGCCCGGCGTAGAGCAGCAGCTCCCACGACGAGCCGAGACGATACGGGGCGGCCCGCAGGGCCAGCTCGGGGCCGACGAGGTTCTCCGACGTGATGGCGGCGGCCACCGACGCGATGACCACCGACGACATGTGTTTGGCGGCGAACGAGGAGAGGATCACCTCGAGGGCGAAGAGCATGCCGGCGATCGGCGCGTTGAAGGAGGCGCCGATGGCCGCCCCGGCGCCCGCGGCCACCAGGGAGCGGACCTCCTCCTCTCCGAGGCGGAACCGGCGGGAGACCCAGGACCCGACGGCTGAGCCCACCTGCACGATGGGGCCCTCGCGGCCCGCCGACCCGCCGGCCCCCACGGTTATCGCCGTGGCCGTCAGTTTCAGGGGGATGACGCGTTTTCGCATGCGCCCCCCGTGAATCTCGAGAGCGGCGATCGCCTCGGGCACGCCGTCCCCGGCGACCTCGGGCGCGAACCGCTTGGCGATCCACCAAGCGAGGAGAAGCCCGACCGGCACGGTGACGAAGATCCAGGCCCGACTCAGGTCGAAGAAGCCGAGCTCGTCGACGGCGGCCAGCGGGGCGAGGACCGGGTGGAGCATGTGGTCGATGCCCTCGACCAGCCAGACGAGGGCGGCGGTGGCGAAACCCACCCCCACCCCGACTATGGCGGAGGCGGCGAGGAAGGCGCCCATCCCCCGCTCGGCGAGCGCGCCAACGGCCGGAGGGCCTGCCGCCTTGTCTGTCGGCTTCCTCATCGACCCGAGAGTAGGAACCGCCCCCACCCAACCCGGTCTTATGCCGCGCGGTCGCGGAGCCAGGCAGAGGGGGCCGAAGACGCGCCGGTCGCCCAGGACGGTCACAATCGCAGGAGATGGCTTGCCGCACCCACGTCGGGCGAGGGATGGACCTCGCTCTCGCATCCAACCGTCTCGCGCTGGGGTTGACCGGTCTCGCCTTGGCGGCTGCGGTCGCGGCGCTGGCCGCGGGAAGCGGCGCCGACGTCATCTGGGCTCCCGCTCACACGTTCCTCATGTGGGCGCTGAGTCGGGAGATCGACCCCGACCGCGATTGGACGGCTCTCATCGCGGCCTTCGCCGCGGGTGTGTGGGTGCTCCTCGGGCTCGATGTCGTCGGCGCGCCCGCGCTCGCCGCGATCATGCTGGCGGCGAGGGTCGCGACAAACACCACGGGCCGTCGCCCCCTGGTCAGCGACCTGATCGGCCTCGGCGCCTTCGCCGTGGCCGTCTCATTCACCCCGGCGGGATGGGTCGCCGGGTTCGGCTTGGCGGTGAGCCTCTACGCCGATGACCGCATGTCGGGCGAGCCGACCCTGACGGGAGCGCTGGCGGGGGCCGGCGCCGCCCTGGGCGCGTCGGGAGCGGCAGCGCTCGGCCGCGTCTTCCCTCAGGCGGCGCCCGGCGCACGACCCTTCTTCATGATCGCCGTCGGGGCCCTCGCTCTCCTGTCGGTTGTGCGGCCGCCGCCGCCCCCTGTCGCCCTCGTCGACTCCGGGGTTCCGGTGACGCGATCGCGTCTCCACGCCGCCAGGGTCCTCGTCGGCGTGCTCGTCTTCGCCGCGGCCCTCGTCTCAGGGAGAGGCGCCTTGGCCGTCGGCCCTGTGGCCTTGACCCTCGCGCTGAGCCTGGCCACCGCCGAGAAGAGCTAGTGGTGTGTCATCCGATGTTCATTATTCAGTTGTCAAACCGCGGTGCGCTCCAATGCGCGTCGCGGCGCCTGTGATCGGGCCGTGGCCCCCGGGCCGTAGCCAGCCGGGCCGTAGCCAGCCGGGCCGTAGTCAGCCGGGCGGTGTGGTTCATGTTCTCCTCTCCCCCCTTTCGCCGAGGCGTCAGGGCGGGTCTCTCCCCCCTGTCCAGCGTTCCCCAGCGGGGCCTGCACCGATCCGGTAGGTGCGCCCGAACGGGCTGACCCAATCCACGCCCACCCTGCCCGTCTTCGCGTATCGCCATCCGTCTTGATGCTTCGCGATGTGATGATGACGGCAGAGCGGGGCGTGGTTCCCCACCGTGGTGGGGCCGCCGAGGGCGTAGTCGACGCAGTGGTCGAGGTCGCAGTCCACTGCCGGCATACGACACCCCGGGAAAACACAAACCGGGTGCAAAGCTTGGATCATCTTCTGCTGCCTTGTCGTGGGCCTCCTCCTCACGGACACGACGTGGAGCGGCTCGCCGGTCTCCGGGTCTGAGACCACCGCGTTCCATTCGCTCTTCTCCCGTTGCTCCTCGGCGACTTGGCGGGCGATGTCAGAGACGACCGGCCCGTAGCCCGCCAGCTCTCCCGGGTGGTCGTCGAGCCGAGCCAAGGTCGTGAGGTCGACGTGGAGGTTGACCGACCCGCCGCCTCCGTCTTCGTCGGAGTCGATGCGGCGGCCTGTCAGCAGGTCCAAGGCGACGTCGGCGCGGAGCTGGTCGACGCTTCGGGACTCGTGCCTGGTCTTGAGGCTACGGGCGATCCTGTTGACCCGGTCCGTGGCGGCTTGCGCCAGGTGAGGGGCGCAGTCGGATATGTGCAGGTGGGTCGTCCCGTCCGCTGTCGGGCGAGCCACAAGACGGCGGCGTTCCAGTGACTTCTCGTATCGGGCTTGGGCGTGGGCCGGGTCTTCCAGGATGCAGAGGCGACGCAGCCGGGCGCCGATCTGCCCGACGGTGAGACGACCCGCCGAGTAGAGGATCTTGTAGGCGACTCCCCGAGCGGCGCTGAGCTTCAGGGCGGCGGTCCCGTCGGAGATGACGGAGGCCTTGTGGCCGTCGATGTCCCCCGACTCCAGAGCGGCGGCGACTTCGGGGAGGTCGTCTCTCAGTCTGAGGGCCGTGCCCAGCTCGTTGCAGGCTTTGCGGCGGGTGTAGCCGAGGGCGGCGGCGATCTCGTCGGCGGCGCGCTCGTTGGGCAGGGAGCTGCGTTCGGTTGTGTCGGCGGAGGCGGCGTAGGCGGTCTCGGCCATCGCGGCGTAGACCACGGCTTGGTAGTGGGAGACTTGACGTTGCCCGGCGCGGAGCACGGTGACCAGGTCGTGGCCGTTCAACCGGCTCAGGTCGACCGTCTCCAGGACCGCGCCCAGGGCCGCGCCTGGGGCCATCTCGCCCAAGCCCTCAGGAAGGACCTGCCGACCCCCCGGCTCGAATCGGGCCTCCGCCTCATCGCCGACGATGTCGTCGACGGACAGCTCGCCCGCCGGATGTGACTTCGATTTCGCCATACCCGCCAACGTATCCGGGGCCTGGGACAGATTCCCGCGGGCCTCCGCCTCATCGCTTGCCAGGGCGTTGGACAACGGTTCTCCCGCCGGACGTGACTTCAGATTCGCCATACCCGCCAACGTATCTGGCGGCAATGACAGATTCGCGCGGGCACCCGCCTCATCGCTTCCTATGTCGCCGACGATGTCGTCGCGGGACTGCTCGCCCGACCGATGTGACTTCGATTTCGCCATACCCGCCAACGTATCCAGAGGCTGGGACAGATTCGCGCGGGCACCCGCCTCATCGCTTCCTATGTCGCCGACGATGTCGTCGCGGGACTGCTCACCCGACCGATGTGACTTCGATTTCGCCATACCCGCCAACGTATCCAGAGGCAGGGACAGATTCGGGGTCTACGCGATCAACGGCGCCTGGGCCGGGACCGGTAGGTGTTGGACCTTGTGACGATACCTGTCGGCGCGTCGGTGGCCGTAGCCGCGTCGCTTCATGACTCTGATCTTGTTGGTGATCCCCTCGGCGTTGGCCTGGCGGTCGTCGAAGTAGTTGAGGATCTGCTCCCGAGTCGACGACGCGGGCTGTGGCCGCGA
>Ga0209788_1000048_pt1 | contig 37210 bp, 34 predicted proteins | sample WorMetLIZISLAND1_2_FD_187415 | JGI IMG/M metagenome (GOLD analysis project Ga0209788, IMG submission 187415) | Marine gutless worms symbiont microbial communities from Max Planck institute for Marine Microbiology, Germany - Olavius clavatus LIZARD... ...
GGTGGCCGGCTGGAGTTGTGGCTATCCTTAGCCAGACGTGCTTCGAGTTCCTGAATGCGCTCATGCATCTTGCTCAATGGTCGCAGTTTGCCCCTCAATGATCGCAGCCTGCTCCGCCACCCGTTCACGCAGCCGCTTAAGCTCATCGTCGGGGCTTTCCGGAGAATGGGTTAGAGCGTGCTGTTCAGGCATGGTTCCATGGGTACGCGCGTAGCCTTCTGCTTGGCAAGAGGTCCTGAATAGTTACAAGAGGACTTCTCGACCGTCACCTCGGCTGGTCTCGACGAGACCGCCTCGCGACGTGGGCACAATGACATCAGCTTGTTTCACGATCTCGATGCCCAGCGTGTGCTCTATGCCTGCGAAGGGCGAAAAGCCTGGGTCGTGGCCCAATTTGCCGATGCGCTCGAGGCTCATGGCGCCTGTGCCGGGAACAGCTGCGCGGTCTGTACGGATATGTCGGCAAGCTACCAGGCTGGCGTGTGTGAGCATCTGCCCTGGGCCGCAATCACCTTCGATGAGTTTCACGTCATTCAGCTCGTCAACAGGGCGGTTGACGCAGTGCGTCGCCAAGAAGTCAAAAGGGCCCCGGAGCGGCGGCGTACACGCTATATCTGGCTCCAGGACAAGCACGCTTGGAGTAACTGCCAGAAAGCTGGTTTGCGGAACTCAAGCGCCAAAACCCCAAGACACACCGTGGCTTCCGGATCCAGGAGACGTTACGCGAGCTCTTCCACAGCGCTCAGAGCGCGGCGCAGGCCGAGCCGCTCCTCGACAGATAGTACAGCTGGGCGCGCCGTTGCCGCTTGGAGCCGATCAAGGCGGTGGCCAAGACGCTTAAGAAGCACTGGCCAGGCCTCCTCAATGCGTTCGATTTCAGGCTCACCAACGGCCGTGTCGAGGCAGTCAATTCGCTCATCCAGGCCGCCAAAGCCAGGGCTCGCGGCTACGGGACCACCAGGCACCTGATTACCATCCTCTACCTTGTGGCGGGTAAGTTGACCCGGCTGCCGACTTCTCCGTTCGTCGTCAAGTCGGGGCTTCCCATCACGACTTGAGTCAGGTCGCGGCCCGCTACCCACACCAAATGCAAGAGAGCCAACAAAAGCTTAACCGGCCAGGGTGGGCTGTGCCTACCATTGGACTTACTCGATATTTTCTTTTGTGCCGCCAATAAACGCGAATGGACGCAAATGAGCCGGATAATACTTGGCTGAGGTCAGCGCTCGGCCAACTTGATGCACAAAGCCTTCTCGTACACGGGCTCCAAAGACCCAGGACCTAAGAGGTTGTCTGGAAACTCCCCTACGACAGGCGACTTTGCGAGAATTAATACTTTTTTTCCAAGGATGAGCACAGGAAAGTGAGGGAGCGTAAAGCGACAAGCGGAGTGCGACGACCCCCGCGTAGCCGTAGGGCCGAGCCTTTCGTCGGAGTGCGGCGCGTGAGCGCCGGCGGAGACGAAAGGCCAAGCCATGCGATACGGCGTCCAGTCCTTGTGGGAGTCCTGGTGCCGCGCGGAGTGCGCGCCGGGACGGACGCAGGACGAACGCGGGCCGCCGAAGGCCATGGCCGTCGCCTAATTTTTTGCACCCGACATCGGACGGACCCCATTTCAGGTTGCGCGAAAAATGGCGACGCTCCAGCGGTTTTATCCGGACAGAGCCTGTCTAAAAAGGCAGGCTCTAAGATATTGCTGACATCAAATGTACACCCGATAGCACACCGAGAGGTGGGTTCATCCTCATCGACTTTTCTTGAATAGATTTGCGTTCATTGGCGTTTATTTGCGGCTGAATTTCCTCCCCGCAGCCCTTACTCGATATTTTCCGATGGGCGTAGCCTGCCCCCGGTGAATCCCCGCCGATGTGGTCAACCTAGCCACGGAGCCCTTCGAATCCATGGGGCGGCGTGGATCCTACGTCTCAGAGCGAGTTGGCCTGATAGGGAGACGGTACGCAAGCTCCACAAGGTGTCCGAAAAACCGGCCTCGACTCTCGGATTTCGGACGCTCGGTGTCGTTCCAAAAGAGCCGCACCCAAAGGGAATCTTAAAAAATTCCAAGGATGGATTTTCCAGGTTCCCGAGAGAGAAGCTCCTGGGTCCCGCCTGACCGATACCTCCTCAGCGTACGATGCTCCGGGATCGGTAGGCAATGAAGTCCGCAAGTCGGTCCACTTGGGCATTACCCAGGGTCCGCATCGCCGTCACGGCTTCCTCCAGCTTGCGGTTGGACATGTAGAGCATCCGATAGGCGGTCTTGAGCTGCTGTATGGTTTCCAGGTCGATCTGCCGCCGCCGCAGCCCTTCGGTGTTGATACCGCGAGGCTGGGCCGGATGGCCACCGACCATCACATAGGGCGGGATATCCTTGGAGACGACCGAGCCCAGGGCACAGAAGCTATGGGCCCCGATACGGCAGAACTGATGGACGATGGTGAAGCCCCCGAGGATGGCCCAGTCCTGCACCACGACATGCCCGGCCAAGGAGGCCGCATTGGCCATGATTACATGGTCACCGATGCGGCAGTCGTGGGCGACATGGCTATAGGCCATGAAGAGATTCCCGTTACCGATACGGGTTTCCCCCGCGTCCTGCACCGTGCCTCGGTGAAGGGTCACGTACTCGCGGATCACATTGCTGTCGCCAATGGTCAGGAAGGTCTCTTCGCCACCGTACTTCTTGTCCTGGGGGTCCTCGCCCACCGAGGCAAACTGAAAAATTCGATTGTCGGTCCCGATGCTGGTCGGCCCTCGAATCACCGCATGGGGACCAATGCGGCTACGTGCCTCTATGCGTACGTCCCGATCGACGATGGCATAGGGACCTACCGTGACGTCGGAATCCAGCTCCGCAGTTGCAGCGATGACTGCAGTGGGATGAATCGAGCTCAAAAGTCCCGCGCCGTACACATGATATCGGCCGTAGCGGCAATCTCGTTATCCACATGGGCCTTGCCGTTGAAGCGCCAAACCCCCTGGCGGACCTTGTCGAGCTGGACCTCGATGGTTAGTTGGTCGCCAGGTTCCACGATGCGTTTGAAGCGTGCCTTGTCGATGCCCACGAAGTAATACACCGCCCTTTCCCACACTTGGTCCGGACGCGACTTCATAGCGAGCAGGCCCGTAGCCTGGGCTATGGCCTCGACGATCAGTACCCCCGGCATGACTGGTCGCTTCGGGAAGTGACCGGCGAAAAAGGGCTCGTTGATGGTCACGTTTTTGAATGCAACCAAGTGTTGGTTCTCCTTGTATTTGACCACCCGGTCGATCAGTAAAAACGGATAGCGGTGCGGCAACAAGCTCAACACCTCGTGGATATCCATTGTGCTCACTGCTACCTCCGGCATTCCCGGGGCCGATTGCCGTCCCCGGACCGGCCGCTGCCGATTTCTGTCCAATGCAATACCCTCTTGCTGGTTGTTTCGTCCGTCTTCCGTGTTGTGGCAACCGCTACCTAGTCCACTATGTGCCGGTTGCCGCGCCTTGAATACGAACGAAAATCCGGACCAATCCGGTACATCATTTTTCGTCAATTACCTTATTCGGGCTCTTGTTGCGGCTCATTGTTGATTCGATCCAGCTCTGCTTCCAAACCTTCGAGTCGTCGGGCAATCTCGTCGAGGTACCGAAATCTGACCGCATTCCGCCGCCATCGTGCATTCGGCATGGCGGGAATGCCGCTGCTGTAGCGTCCGGGCTCGGTAACCGAGCGGGTCACCATGGTCATCCCGGTGAGGTGGACATAGTCCCCGATGGTGAGATGCCCGGCTATACCTACGGCCCCGGCAATGGTGCAACTACGGCCGATCCGGGTGGAGCCGGAGATCCCAGTGCAGGCCGCCATGGCGGTATTTTCATCGATACGGCAGCTGTGCCCGACTTGGATGAGGTTATCCAGCTTTACCCCATCGGCGATCAAGGTGTCCTCGAGGGCGCCCCGGTCGACCGTGGTGTTGGCCCCGATCTCCACGTCGTCGCCGAGCTGCACCCCGCCCAGCTGCGGGATACGTACCCAACGTTCACCATCTTTCGCGAACCCGAAGCCTTCGCGGCCGATGACCGCGCCGGGGTGGATCAAGGCCCGCTTCCCGACTCGGGTTCCTTCACACAAGGTGACCCGTGCTACCAACCGACTATCCGCATCGATACGGCATCCGGCACCCACCAGACTACCCGGCCCGACAAAGACCCGGGGTCCGATCCGGGCCCCGGCCTCCACGACGACCATGGCATCGATCCAAGCGGACGGATCGACCTGTGCCTCCCGAGCCACCACCGCGCTGGGATGGATACCACCGGTCACGGCGGGCTCGGGATGCAAGAGCCGCGCCGCCCGGGCATAGGTGAGGTAAGGGTTCGTGCTGACCAAAACCGCGACCGGGCACAGGGGCACATCCGGCTCCGCCAGGATCACCGCGGCGGCACGGGTCGCACTTAGCTTGGCCCGATATTTGTGGTCCCCGAAGAAGCACAGGCTGACGTCATCGGCCCGATCGAGGGTCTCGACTTGATGCACACACTGCCCACCGTCCCCGCGCAATTCGACGCCGAGACGGTCCGCCAGATCCCGTAGCTTGATGACCATAACCCTGGTAAAGCTCAAAAAGATTTTATTTTTCTTCGAACTTGCCTTTCAATCGCGCGATGACTTGGTCGGAGATATCGATGCGTTGGCTGACATAGATCAGACCCTCGCTTAGAATCAGATCGATATTCTCTTCGCGAGCCAGCTCCGCGACCACCTCTTTGACCTGCTTGACTAGCTTGGTGCGCAGCTCGTTTTGACGCAGGGAAACATCTTCGCGGAACTCGGCTTGGGCATACTTGACCTTACGGTCCCGGTTTCGGATATCGGTCCGGAGGCGTTGCCGTTCTTCTTCGCTCATGAGAGCCGCATCGTTCTCGAGTCGCTGCCGTAGCTCGACCAGCTGCGTTTTCTGCTCGGCGAGCTTTTGCTCCCGATCACCGACCTCTCGCTCGAGCTGCGCGCGAGCCGCCTCGTATTGCGGAGACTGCTCGACGATACGGGTGGGATCGATCACCGCGATCACATAGTCGGCCATTGCCGGCAAAGCCCCCGCCAAGCACAAGCCACTGCCGATCAGGGGCCTGATGAATCTGTTCACTCGGTGTCACCTCCGGTCAGAATGCATGTCCAATGTTGAACTGGAACACCTGCGTCCTATCCCCGTCCTGATCGTTGAGAGGCTGGGCAAGGCTTACCGACAGGGCACCAATAGGGGATAACCAGGTCAAGGATAGACCGACGGAATAGCGGATATCGCTCAGATCGAATCCCGTGGGGGTCAAGAGCTGGGGACCGGGAAATTTCGGATTGCTCGTGATCCATACATTACCGAAATCGAAGAAAGCCCCGAAACGTAGGGTCTTCGCAAGATCGCCCTCAAGGGGCGGTGGCGCGAATAACTCCAGGTTGCCAACGAGCTTTATGTTGCCGCCGGCTGAACGCTTGTCGAGGGTGGTTTCCCGTGGGCCCAGCGTGTTGTCCTCCCAACCTCGGACCGATCCGGGGCCGCCGGCGAAAAAATGCTCGAAGAACGGCAGGGCCCCAGTGTCGCCCAACCCATCGCCATAACCCAGATCCGCATTCAAAGATAAGATAAAGCGTCCGCCCAAGGGAATGTACCGACGATGCCGATAGGTCAAGCGGAAAGACTGCAAGTCGCTGCCCGGGACCGAGACCTCCGCCCGGAAGGACTGGATACCGCCCTTGGTGGGGAAGATCGCCTGATCGCGCGAGTCCTTGGTATAGCTCGCGGCCACCAGGAAATCATTGAACCTATCGCCGCTTTCGGACTCGAAGGCCTCCGCCAACAGCGAGCGCCCCGCGGTGAATTTGGTATATCGGTAACGGACCCCAAGGCCTGCGCGGCTGGTATCCGTGATCGGCAGACTGAAATTCATACCGGCAATGCCGATGTCTGTGAGATAGTCGACGCTATTCAATTTTTGGAAGTTCGTTTTCCGATAGGAGAACTCGAAACCCCGGCCGACGCCGTCTATCGTAAAGTAGGGATTGTTATAGGCTAGGCGGTAATTGCGGTTGGAACGGCTATTATCGAAGCCCAACGAAACCCGTTTACCGCTCCCCAGAAAGTTGTTCTGGGTAACGCTGGCACTGAAGATAACGCCTTGGGACTGGGAGTAACCGACACCGGCAAGTAGACTGCCCGACCGCCTTTCGATCACCGATAGATTCACATCGATCTCATCCGCCGAGCCGGGAACCACCGGGGTCTCGATATTCACCTCTTCGAAATAGCCCAACCGCTGGAGTCGCTCCCGGGATTGCCGAACCAGCTTCGCCGAGTACCAAGCGGCCTCCAGTTGGCTGATCTCGCGGCGCAGCACCTCGTCACGGGTGCGGGTGTTGCCCTTGGTGTTGAGGCGCCGAACATAGACACGTCTGCCGGGATCCACGAACAAGACCACCGCGACCTGCTTGGCCTCCTTATCGACCTCGGGAATCGTATTGACGTTGGCGAAGGCGTAGCCGGCATCGCCCAATTTCTCGGAGATGCGCTTCGCACTCTCGGTAGTGGCCTGGCGGGAGAAGACCTCCCCCCGGCGCATACGAATCAACGGGAAGAGCTGTTCGGCCGGAGCCGGGAGCTCTCCAGCCAACTTTATATCACTGATCCGGTAGACACTTCCTTCGGAGATGCGGATCGTGACATAGATGTCTTTCTTGTCGGGGCTGATGGAGACTTGGGTCGACTCGATTTCGAACTCGATATATCCGCGGTCGAGATAAAAAGAGCGTAAGGTCTCCAAATCCCCACCGAGCTTTTGCTTGGAATACTGATCATTATGCGAATAGAAAGAATGCCAGCGGGAACGGTCGAGTTCGAACAGATCGAGTAGCTCCTGCTCTTCGAAGCTCCGGTTACCGATAATATTGATCTGCTTGATGCGGGCGGTCAGACCTTCGGTGATATCGATGGATACGGCGACTCGGTTGCGCGGCAGCGGCGACACGGTGGACCGAATCACGACGCCATACTTTCCGAGCGCATAGTATTGGTATTCGAGCTCCCGCTCGATCCGATCCAGGAACGAGCGGTCGAACGTGCGGCCCTCCACCAGCCCGATGTCCTTGAGCGCGGCTTTCAGTCCCTTGATCTCGATAGCTCGGTTTCCCGTGATGGTGATCTCGGCCACGGCCGGCCGTTCCCGCACCCACACCACCAGCACTGTCCCGTCCCGCTCGATTCGCACATCCTCGAAAAATCCCGTTGCATAGAGGGTACGGATGATGCGTGCGGTAACCGCATCCGTGGTCGTATCCCCCACCTGGACGGGGAGATCGTTGAATACAGTACCCGCAGCAATGCGCTGCAACCCTTCCACCCGGATATCGGAGATTCGGAACCGGGCCCCGTGCACGGATGCGGCCATAGCCAGCAAGGCGATCGATAACAGGGGTCGGGACAGAAACTTTCCCCGCCAGCCGACCTGCTTCCGTACGCTCAAATGCAAACCCCTCGGTATCGGTAACCCGGCACCTCGGGGTAAGGCGACCCGCCTATCCCACCGACATTGCCGTGGTCGTGTAGTCGAAGAGGCTCCTTGAAAAATTCCAAAGAGGGAATTTTCCAAGGAGCCTGCGCATTAACCTACCTGTTCCGTCCTAGTCCAGCAAGCGTGAGATATCGACATAGAAGGCGAGGACCATGAGCGCACCCAACAGGGCAATCCCGATTCGCTGCCCCTGCAATTGCGCCTGCTCGGAGAGCGGGCTGCCCTTGATGGCCTCAATGGCGAAATAGAGGAGATGTCCCCCATCCAGAATCGGGATCGGCAATAGGTTGAGCACGCCGAGACTGATGCTGACCACGGCCAGAAATTTGATGAAATAGCTCAAGCCATAGCTCGCAGTCTTGCCAGCGGTCTCGGCGATGGAAATCGGTCCACCCAGATTCTCCACCGAGGCCCTGCCGACCAGCATACGCCCGATGACCCGCAGCATGAGCAGGCTCATATCCGCGGTCTTGCCGACGGCGGCGACCGCGGCCGCCACAGGTCCGAGGCGTACCTCGGTCCGGTACGCCTCGAACAACCGGAGCGAAACCTGTGCCGCGGCACCGATACGCCCGATCTTCCGGTCGGCCAACTGCACGGCGCGGGGGATCACCAGGAGCTCGAGTCGCTCGGAGCCGCGTTCGATTTCCAGTTGCAACGGCCGACCGGGATGGGACTGCACCATCGCGACCAAGTCACTCCAGCCCGCGATCAATTCGCCATCGATGCTGCGGACGAGGTCACCGGGGCGCAGACCGGCCTGCATAGCCGGCTCCCCTGGGGTAAGCTCGCCAATGCGTGCCGGCAACCTAGGCCGGGCCGGCGACAATCCGAGATTCGAGAGCAACGCCGGATTGTTGGGCGATCCGGCCAGTGCCTCGCCATTCAGCACCCGTACCAACTCCCGACCCTCGTGATCGCGCACGCGAACCGCCAAGTCCTCACCGTCCAAGGCCTCCACCATCAGGGCGAAGACTGCCGTTTCCCAGGTCGGTGTCGGCCGGTCGGCCACCGTAAGCAATTCGTCCCCGGGCGCAAAGTGGGCCTCGGCCGCAATGGAGTGCGGTACGACCTCCCCGATCACTGCTCGGGTGCCCACATCACCGGACATGAAAATGGCCCAGTAGGTGAGTATGGCGAACAAGAAATTGAAAGCGGGTCCCGCGCCGACAATTAGGAAGCGTTTCCACAGAGGTTGCCGATTCAAGGCCAGATGTTGCTCCGCCTCGGGGACGGGGGCTTCCTGCTCATCCAGCATTTTCACATAACCGCCGAGCGGGATGGCGGCCAGCACGTACTCGGTGCCGTCGCGGGAGCCGACATAACGTAGCAGAGGTTTGCCGAAACCGATGGAAAAGCGCAACACCTTGACCCCGAGCCGGCGGGCCACCCAAAAATGCCCATACTCGTGGACCGTAATGAGGATCGCCAGGGCGACCAGAAAGGAACCGACCGTGTATAACAGCTCTGGCATAGCTCTACTGGATAGATCCGATCAAGTTTTGTTCCGCTACCTCCCGTGCTCGGCGGTCCGTTTCCAGCAGCTGGGCGACCGTCCAGCCCGCGACGCTCTCTCCCGAAAGTCGGTGCAGGGTCTCTTCGACCACGGCCGGGATATCCGGGAACCCGATCCGCCGCTGCAGAAAGGCATCCACCGCCACCTCGTTGGCCGCGTTGAGAATAATCGGGCAGGTACCACCCTGGGTCGCCGCGTCATAGGCTAGCCTCAAGCAGGGGAAACGCTCGGTGTCCGCCGGTTGGAAATCGAGCCGCCGGACCGCTAAGAGATCCAGCGCATCGACGCCGGAATCCATCCGCTCGGGCCAAGCCAGGGCGTGGGCGATAGGGGTGCGCATATCCGGATTGCCGAGCTGTGCCAGCACCGAGCCATCCCGGTATTGCACCAGGGAGTGGATCACACTCTGGGGGTGGACCAGGACCCGAACCCGACTGGGATGGGTATCGAACAGCCAGCAGGCCTCGATCAGCTCCAGACCTTTGTTCATCATGGTCGCCGAGTCCACCGAGATCTTACGCCCCATATCCCAGTTCGGATGCGCACAGGCGGCCTCGGGCGTGACCTGAGCCAACTGCTGTGTCGGCGTATCTCGGAAAGGTCCGCCGGAAGCGGTCAGCAGAATCCGTTCCACACCCAAGTCATCAAGACGGCTCCCGTCACTGAAATCCCTGGGAAGACACTGAAATACGGCGTTGTGCTCGCTGTCGACGGGTAGCAGCACGGCCCCATGATCGGTGGCGGCCCGCATCAGGAGCGAGCCGGCGACCACCAGGGCCTCCTTGTTGGCCAGCAGCAGGCGCTTACCCGCGCGTGTGGCCGCCAGGGTTGGCAAGAGACCGGCGGCACCGACGATCGCCGCCACCACACAATCGACCTGAGGTAGGGTGGCCACGGACGCCAAGGCATCCGTCCCGACCAACACCTCCGGCGGGTCCGACAGATCCGACAGCCCTCGTGTCAGCTCGTCCGCTGCCGACGGGTCCGCCATAACCGCATACTCGGGCCGGTGACGGCGGCACTGTGCGGCCAGACCTTCGGCATCCCGATTAGCGGTCAGGGCGACGATACGAAAACGTTCCCGATGGCATTCGACCACATCCAGGGTGTTGACGCCGATGGAGCCGGTGGAACCCAGCAGAGTGATACCAATCATCTTACATTAGACTTGCGCGTGTTCAACGGAAATACCGCACAATCGACAGCCTTGTCCTCGTCGTGTTGAACGATTCAATGAATCGATGAATGTTGCTTCCGGGAGCGACGTACCGGTGAATTCGGGCATAGTTTCAACCACGAATCAAGACCATTTGCGGGCAACGGCGGCATCGACCAGATTCGATATGGTAATACCCTTTTTCTTCAACCGATCGGGCTTGACAAGTAATAAATAAACGAAACAAATCGGATTGAATCCGCCTTCCAAATCAAAATAATCATTAAAGTCGAAAGCTTCTAAATCGACGCAAAACTTCTTCGAGTAGGCAACCATAAATTCCCCTGCGTCGTCGCCTTCCAGTCCCAGCTCTTTTTGTAAAATCGTATGTTCGGAAATCTCGTCTTTCGGCACCCCTGCGTATTCATGGACAAATTGGCGAATATCCATAAAGGTATGATCACGTGAGGAATGATAAGATTTTTTTGTTACTCATTTCGGGTTTCGCGAACAATGGCGACGCTCCGGGTCGCACGCGCTACCACGGATTCCTTTCGAGGGCAAAAGGAACTGATAGTCCGCAGCCGAATATTTGTCGGCTCATTGCGTCCATTCGCGTTCATAAGCAGCAAAAAAGAAAATATCGAGTAAGCCCAATGGTGGGCACAGCTCATCCTCCCAACCCCCGCGGACGTGGGGGACATAGCCCCCTGTTTATCCGTGGTTACGGTCAACCACCGTTGCTCAGGATCCCGACCGTGCTATCCAGCCATAGGATACCCAGGGTGAATAGGGGGGCCGCCGCGGTCAGGCTGTCGATGCGATCGAGAATGCCACCATGTCCGGGGAGTAGTTGTCCCGAGTCCTTCAGGTCACGACGGCGTTTGACTAGGCTCTCGAACAGATCACCGATTACCGAGATGAAGGCCGTCACCACACAGAGCAGAGTAAGCCACAGGACAGATGCGGGCGGCAATCCCATCCACCAGCCCACCAGTACCCCACACAGACCGGCACCGGCCAACCCCCCGTAAAGCCCGGCGCGGGTCTTGCCCGGACTGAGCAAGGGCGCCAGCTTTGCCCGTCCCCACCGGCGTCCCGTGAAGTAGGCCAGGATATCCGCAACCCAGACAAGCAGTAGCAGGAAGAGCACCAGATAAGGACCGGCGGACGAATAGGCGTGGAGGTGAACGATGGCGAGCCAGGGACCGACAAGAACCAAGAATCCCACCGCGGCCAGCATCGGATCCGGCCCCGACTTGCGCTCGAGAGTACGCAGCTGAAGCAGAAAAATCACGACCATACACCAGAAGATTGCCGCCACCATGGTCAAAGATACGGACCATTGACGCCATTCGGGCTGCCACAGGAGCAGCAGACAGAGGACGATCGAAGCCACGTAGACCAGCCGCCAAGTGCGTGCTGAGATGCCGACCATGGCCGACCATTCCCAAGTCGCCGGCACCAGAATCAGCCCGAGGCATCCCGCCAGATACGGAGTGGAGAGCAATAGGATTGCCGCCACCGGTATGGGTGCGACGAGCACGGCGGTCAGGGTTCGCTGCTGCAATTTGCTTGCGGACACGCTCGCGCTCCTATTCGGTCGCGCCTTCGACGCCAGTATTGGCCGGATCGCCGGTCGCGCCGAAACGACGCTGCCGGCACGTGAAATCGGCCAACGCGGCCCGATAGGCCAGGGTATCGAAATCCGGCCACATCAGATCGCTGAAATAGAGCTCGCTGTAGGCCGCTTGCCACAGCAAGAAATTGCTGACCCGCTGCTCTCCACCGGTACGGATGAACAGATCCGGGTCATCCAGATCGGGAAAGGACAGCCGGGAGGAAAAGAGCCGCTCGTTCACATCCTCTGGCGCGATGCGACCGGCCCGCGCATCGGCCGCCAGCCGCCGGGCGGCCTGCGTGATATCCCAACGTCCCCCGTAATTGGCCGCGATTTGGAGCAGCATGGACCGGTTGGCCTGGGTCGCATGCTCCGCCTCGGCAATACGCTGCCGAAGCTTTGTCGGAAAGGCCGCGCGCTCACCGATGATACGCAACCGTACGTCATGCTCATCGAGCCGCTTCACCTCCGCCCGCAAGGTCCCCATGAACAGAGCCATCAACAGATTGATTTCGGCCTGGGGGCGACGCCAATTCTCACTGCTGAAGGCGAACAGGGTCACCGCGGCGATGCCCTGACGAACACTCTCTTCCACAACGGTCCGGACACTCCTGATACCGGCTCGGTGTCCGGCTGTACGCGGTAGCCTGCGCCGCATGGCCCAGCGCCCGTTTCCATCCATGATAATGGCCACATGCCGTGGCAGGCGTGATGGGGATTGGTCGTTCGCAAGTACTGACGTATCTTTGTTCAAAGATCGAAATCCCCGGAGATCCCTACGGAGACTGCTCAGATAGAGAGCAGGTCCTCTGCTTTTTCGACCAACACCGCATCCACATTCTCGATATGGCGATCGGTCAGCTTCTGCACCATCTCCTCACCGCGGTGCTCCTCGTCCTCGGTAATCATCTTCTCTTTAGCCGCCTCCTTGAGCCCATGATTCGCATCGCGTCGGATATTGCGGATAGCGACCCGGGCCTGCTCGGCCTCGTGACGGGCGACCTTGATCAAGTCTCGGCGCCGTTCTTCCGTCAGCGGTGGCATGGGAACCCGGATCACCATCCCCGCCGTGTTGGGATTGAGTCCCAAATCGGACTGCATGATGGCCTTCTCCACCACCGGCACCATACCCTTCTCCCAAGGCGAGACCGCGAGGGTATGGGCATCCTCGGCGGTGATATTCGCCACCTGCTTGATGGGTACATCGGAGCCATAATAGGAGACGACTAGGTGATCGAGCAGGGAGGGATGCGCCCGCCCGGTGCGGATCTTGGCCAACTCATGCCGCAGGGACTCTACGCTTTTACCCATGCGCGTTGCGGCGTCTGTCTTTATGTCGTCGATCATCTCATTCCTCACATTCCACAACGGAGCCGATCTCTTCTCCGGCGACCAGCCGCATCAGCGCATCCGGCTCATGGATATTCATCACCCGCAACGGGATACCAGCGTCCCGACACAGGACCAAGGCCGTGGTATCCATAACTCTCAGGTCCTCCCGAAGGGCCTGATCATAGGTCAGGCGACGGTAAAAGACCGCAGAGGGATCCGCCACCGGATCGGCCGAATAGACACCATCTACCTTGGTTGCCTTGATCAGCAGGTCGGCACCGATCTCCAGGGCCCGCAGGCTGGCCGCCGAGTCCGTGGTGAAGAAAGGATTGCCGGTCCCGGCGGCGAAGAGGATCACTCGTCCCTCCTCCAGATAACGCACGGCACGGCGGCGGCTGTAATCCTCGCAGATCTGATCGATCCTCAACGCTGACATGACCCCTGTCGGTACGCCCTGACGCTCCAACGTATCCTGCATGGCCAGCGCGTTGATGACGGTCGCCAACATGCCCATATGATCGCCGGTGACCCGGTCGGTGCCCCCCTGGACCAAGCCTGCGCCGCGGAAGATATTGCCGCCGCCGATCACCAGCGCGACCTGTACATCGGCTATGGACAGGTCCCGTATCTCGCCGGCTAGGCGGACGAGCATGCCAGGGTCGATGCCGTAGGCACCATCGCCCATCAGGGCCTCGCCACTGAGCTTGAGGAGAATGCGACGATAAGGGGACGGGGACACCTGCTTGGAGCCTTTATAGCATTGGCCTGGATATCTCACGGGGGGATGGAAGGGCACCTTGGAAACATCCGAAGTGCCCGTGTAGAACGGAAATACCCAGCTCGCCTTCGGATACGTAGCTACTTGAAAAATAGGCGCAAAGTGAAAACTGCGTTTTCGTGTTGAGACTTGGAAAATTGCAGGGATGGCGTTTTTCGAGATCCCTGAAAAAGAGCTGCGATCCGATGCATGGAAGGTTGTGGACACCTTGAAAAACTCAAGGTATCTGTGCGGGACCCAAGATGCCCTGCCAGCTTTCAGGCACATGAGTGCTTGAAAAACGAGAGCAACACGAAAGCTACATTTTCGCTTTGCGACTTGAAAAATTGCAAGGATGCAACCCTTCAAGGTCCCCTTGTTGAGAGCTTAAGAGGCCGTAACCTATTGGTTTTCATATAGACAGACGCACCTGCGGGGTGGGCTGTTCCCATCCGGGCAGGCGTAGTATTTGGTGGGCATAGCCCGCCCTACAAGGCAGTTAGTTTTTAGATAGGCTCTAAGGCATTTGCAAACAGCGAAGGGCGACTTAATCCGGGGCAGAGTGTAACGGGCACCTTGAAAAATTCAAGGTGCTCCAATGAGAAATCGGGAAAAGTAGAAAAGGGGGCAGAGCCGAATGGCACTGACTTGAGGCAGTTTACGAAAAAAACATCCACCATTGCGTGCGGCAATTAAGGTAGTGTTCTCAACTTGTCGTTGCCGAGTAAAGGGTTCCCTTTATTCGGCAACGACAAGATTTGTAGCCCGATTGAAAATTCGAGGTCCCCCGTAGTGATAGTGCGATGGCGGCCTCGGAATTCCGCAACCGAAAGCCCCTCTGACTCCGCCAAGCCGATCTGCCGGCTACTACTGAGCCCCTCTCCACCAGTCGAGTGTGTGCCAAGACCAGCTCCTAGGGGAGAGGGGGATCGAAAACAATCCCGCATTCGATGGAGGAGCACAGGAAAGCGAGGGAGCGTAAGCGACGAGCGGAGTGCGACGACCCCCGCGTAGCCGTAGGGCCGAGCCTTTCGTCGGAGTGCGGCGCGTGAGCGCCGGCGGAGACGAAAGGCTCGGCCCTGCGATACGGCGTCCAGTCATTGTGGGAGTCCTGGCGCCGCGCGGAGTGCGCGCCGGGACGGACGCAGGACGAACGCGGGCCGCCGAAGGCCATATAGCCGTCGCCTAATTCTGTGCACCCGACATCGGACGGACCCCATTTCGGGTTTCGCGAACAATGGCGACGCTCCGGCGTGTCGAGAATCATGTCCCGCACCCGAAGATAGCGGCAAAGATCGACAAGATTCGCCGGTCCTTATATAAAAGGGAGGGCCTTTAAAACCCCACGTCAACCCCATCAATGGGGCTGTTCTGCGAACGCCTAATCGATACCATTATCGGGCATACCCGGATTCAGCTTGGTATCCGGTGACGATCTGAAATTGCAGATAGAACGCTCGGTGCAGGCGGTGTTGAGTCAGTGGGTCGGGACTTGGGGAGGCGGATGGCTACCGGGTTTTTCCGGCCTTACCTATACCTTGGATCCTTACAATGAATCCGGTTTCAGGGCGTCGCGAGATCAAGACGGGGGTATCGTCGATGCTACGGAGGTGGTTGCCTACTATTTGCAGACCCTGCCGGGACATGTGGTTACTCCTTCTTTGGGCCGCGTGAAATTGCTGAGACCCTTACCGAAGCCTATTTGGAAAAATAGAGAGATACAACCGTTGAAGGGGGCTGTCAGGGTCGATTAGGGTGTGGGTGGCGTTATAATTCTGTTGTTTCCGGTGTGTAGGAAACTATGTAGGGGCGATTCATGAATCGCCCTTACATGATCGGCTATTCCGCGGTCATTAGGGACAACCCTTGCGATTGCCCATTCTCGGTAACAACAAGATCAGAACACCACCCTCTGGTTTTCCTATCTCACACCACGGCGCTGCGACGCAACGGGTATATCAAGGTGCGGCTTTGGGTGCGGATCTTCTGCAACGTGCGGAGAAACCCGGAGACAAAGGCTCAGCCGACCATAGGATGAGTTGTGTCCACCATTGGCTGACTCGATATTTTCTTTTTTGCCGCAAATGAACGCGAATGGACGCAAATGAGCCGGAAAATACGAAAAATGCTCGGCTGAGGTCCGCGTTCGGCCAGCTCGATACACAAAGCCTTCTAAGACTTTGCCGACCTTAAATGCGCACCCGATAACACACCGAGAGGTGGGGTTATCCTCGTCGACTTTTCTTAAGGTGCCCTTAAACATTATTTGCGTTCATTGGCGTTTATTTGCGGCTGAATTTCCCCCCCGCAGCCCTTTCTCGATATCCCCCGGTGGGTGCAGCCTGTCCCCGGTGAATCCCCGCCGGTGCGGTCAACCCGGCCACGGAGCTTTTCGATTCCACGGGGCGGCGTGGATCGCTAGGTCTCAGGGCGAGGCGGCGTGATAGGGAGACGGTGCGCAAGCTCCACAACGAACGAAAATCCGGCACAATCCGGTACACTATTTTCCGGCAATCGCCTGATCTCAGCCATCATCCACGCCCGTTCGGCCGCTTTCGCTCTTTTCACCCCCGAGAGGAGATAACTCCATGATTCGCTTCTGCCATGTCGCCATTGCTTCGATCCTGACGTTGATCGCCGCCGGAGCCCAGGCCCACGGCAGCCACGCTGTGCCCGTCGGCTGCTCCGAGAGCGCCCATTTGCACTTCGAGAGCGCAGTTGCGCAGGTCTTGGTCGCGGCGGTGGCGGCATTCATTTGGCCGCGCGTGCGCGCCGCGGTGGGTCGGCGGCAGCCCCGGAGCCGGGTGGCTCTCCGTGGCGGCCGGCGTTGAGCGCGTCGACACGGCCGACTGGCACGGGGAGCTGGAGCTCGGCTTTTGTGCCCGTGGTGGGCGTACTGTCGTGGGGCATCGTCGCCACCGGGGCCCCCTGATGGTACAGTCCCCGTTCTATCCGGAGGGGTCCACCTGCCACCTGTATCTGCTGCATCCGCCGGGCGGCCTAGTCGGTGGCGATCGCATCACGGTCACCCTGGACTGCGCCGCCGGTACCCAGACATTGATCACGACGCCTGCGTCCGGCAAGGTCTACCGCAGCGCCGGCGCCACATCCCAGGTCCGGCAGCGCCTGCAGCTGGCTGCTGGCGCGACCCTGGAGTGGCTCCCGGCGGAGACCATCCTCTTCGACGGCGCCCGTTGCCGCAGCCGCACCCGATTGGAGCTGGTGACGGGAAGCCGGCTACTGGCCTGGGAGGCCTGGGGCCTCGGGCGCCCTGTCTGCGGGGAGCGCTTTACCCGCGGCGAGTTCATTCCATCGCTCGAGGTGTTCAGGGACGGCCACCCGCTGCTGGTGGAGCGAAGCCGGCTCCGTGGGGGAAGTCGATTTCTGCAGCAACCCTTCGGTCTTGCCGGAACCACGGCGGCCGGCACCCTTCTGGCGCATCCGGCGGATGCGCAGGACCTCGCTGTGGTGCGGTCGGCTATCGGGACACCGGAGACCTGCTTGGTGGCCGCGAGCTTGGTGGACGGCCTGCTCGCCTGCCGAGTCCTGGCGGCGAGTCTCGCGCCGCTGCGCCGGCAACTGGAGGCTTGGTGGCGGGTCCTGCGACCCCGGATCACCGGTCTCGCCCCGGTGGCACCGCGTATCTGGGCTACCTGAGCCTAGCATTGCGTCGGCATCGAATCGACGAGGAGACCGCAACGGTGGAGCTATTACCCCGCGAAAGAGACAAGCTGCTGCTGTTCACGGCGGCGTTGCTGGCGGAACGGCGCAAGGCCCGCGGCTTGAAGCTCAACTATCCGGAGGCGGTGGCCTATATCTCCGCCGCCATCCTGGAGGGCGCGAGGGACGGGCGCACGGTGGCGGATCTCATGAGCTATGGGACCACCGTGCTCGGGCGCGACAACGTGATGGAGGGCGTTGCCGAGATGATCCACGCGGTGCAGGTGGAGGCCACGTTTCCCGACGGCACCAAGCTGGTGACCGTACACGACCCCATCGTCTGAGGCCGGTCTCCACTTACACTCGAGTCCGCTGGACGATCATGGGCCATGGGGTGGACGAAGCCAGTGTCGAAGTTCCGTTTTTGCTCCCCCTCTCCCCAACCCCTCTCCCGCCAAGGGCGAGAGGCTTATAGTCGTCGACGGATCGGTTTGGTGGAATCAAGTGTGTGCTAAGACTAGTATGGAAGCTCTCAACAACCGATAACAAAGGGCGAGCAGGAATTTCCCGGAAGATATAGCCGCAAATGGACGCAAAGGAGGAGCCCAGGAAAGTGAGGGAGCGTAAGCGACGAGCGGAGTGCGACGACCCCCGCGAAGGCTCGGCCATGCGATACGGCGTCCAGTCCTTGTGGGAGTCCTGGCGCCGCGCGGAGTGCGCGCCGGGACGGACGCAGGACGAACGCGGGCCGCCGAAGGCCATGGCCGTCGCCTAATTTTGTGCACCCGAAATTGGATGGACCCTATTTCGGGTTTCGCGAACAATGGCGACGCTCCGGCAAGCCATTTCGCTTTGCTTCCGGTTTTCAGGCCTAATTAGGTGCTCGAGAGCTGGCGGGACATCCTTAGCTTCGTAGGGTGCCTTGAATTCTTCAAGATGCCCTGGAGCTTCAGTGAAGCTGCCGACTAATGGTCTTCGCGCTTGCTCAGGGCATCGATAAGGAATGTTTTATTCTGATAGCGCACGTCCCTTCCCTCGATCACGAAGATCACCTGCTCGGCGATGTTACTGGCCAAGCCTCCGATACTCGCCAGCGCCCGCAGTATGAAGACCAGATTCGGAACCTGATCGAGTAGTCGATCGTCTTCGGACACGCAGCTCATGACACGGCTTATTGCTGCTTCGAACCCGCTATCCAATTGCAAGCCCGCTTGCAACACATCGAAAGCCGCATCCACGTCGGTCCTGGTGAGGGCATTGAGACTGCGTTCCAGCAAACCACGGACAACCCGGTCGAGCTCACGGGTGTGGCGGAATATTTTTGGTGAAAGCGGTTGGACGGCCTGTTCCATGAGGCGGATGACGCACCATGCGATCCACGCGGCCTTATCCCCTGCCCGCTCCAGATCACCGGCGACCTTGGATAGGGCGAGGATAAAACGCAGATCGCGGCCGACAGGTTGACGTTTGGCGATGAGGTTGAAGATAGCCTCGTCGATATCGAGCTCGCAATGGTCGATCTTATACTCACGATCGACTACCTCGCGGGCCAAGTCGATATTCTCTTCTTCCACGGCCGTAATAGCCTTGAGCACTTGGCTCCGCACCTGCCCGCCCATTGCCAGCGTTCTCTCGCGGACATTGTCGAGCTCCGTGTCGTATTTGCGAACCGTATGGCCCTTAATGACATTGATCATGCTGTAACCTGTCCGGAAGCGGAAAATGCTCGATCGAGAATCAGGTACAAAGCGAGGTAGGGGAATTTTCGAGGTTCCGTGCGGGGCCGGGATGCTCCGCCCGTCTCCGCTCACCTAGGTGATTGAAAACATCGGAACGGAGCGAAAACCGCGTTTTTGCTTGGTGACTTGCAAAACTGCAAGAATGCAATTTTTCACTGTGCCTTCAGGATACTCCTAAAGGAACTCATACGTATACCCAGCTAACACCAAATTTTCGGTTTTTCATTAACCGAGGACATAGTAAAAACCGCAATATGTTGATTTAGAATAAGTATTTTTGTTACAGTTGAGCCGGGCGTTCAAGCCACCCTTGCCGAATTTTGGTATAACCCTTTAATAATAGATATTTTTTCCTGAGGGCTCCCAGCGTCCCAGCGATGGATCAGAATGTCGCCGCTCTGGTGCCTCTGTTGCCTGGGCTGTTTCGGTTGGAACTTGGTCAGAACCAAATGCCTGGCCGGTCTGATTATCGCTTTGATCAAGGTCAGGACCGTCAATTTCATGCAATTAGCCACCGCTCTTCCCGATGGCACCTTGAAAGACTCGAAGTATAAACACATTCAACGCCTGTTCAGAACCTTTCCTCTCGACTTCTCCACCGTGGCTCGGTTTATTGCCAGTCAGTTGCCCGAGGGTCAGTATCTACTGACCCTGGGTCGGACCAACTGGAAATTCGGTCAAACCCATATCAATATTCTGTGCTTGGCGATCGTCCAGCAAGGTGTGGCGATCCCCGTGTTATCGATCCTGTCAGATAAAATAGGCAATTCCAATACGGACGAACGCATTCCACCCATCAACAGATTTATTGAGCTATTCAGGGTGGAAAAAATTGACGGCTACCTCGCCGATAGAGAATTCATCGGTACGGAATTGTACGGAATTTGTTCGCTATCTCATTAAAAATGAAATAAAACTCAGGATTCGCATTCAGCATAACACACGCGTCGCTCGGCGCCGGAATGACACGGCACCGGCCTATAATTTCTTTCGTAACTTGGCATGCGGCGAAGTCATCCAACTGAGGGGACAACGGGTTGTTTTAGGGCCAGAAGCTCTCGGTCACGGGAACGTGCCTGACGAGTGGTGAATCCCTCATCATTCTCAGTCCGGCTGCCTCTCAGGTCACCGCCATCCTGGGCGACTATAAATGGCGTTGGGAAATCGAAACCTTATTCAAGACCTTGAAGAGCCAAGGATTCGATTTTGAAGCAACCCATCTGACCGGGTTGGATCGTATTGAGAGGCTTCTGGCCTTGTTAGCGATCGTCTTCTGCTGGGCGCATCTCCTCGGGGAATGGTTACACGAGCAAAAACCGATTCCAAGTCGTAACTATTCAGCTACTCCAATTGGGGCATTGGGGGTTACCCCTAGAAGGTTAGGACGAGCGAGTTGAAAATATCGTCGGACTGTTTGCGTCGGGTCGAAAGGCAAGAGCGGGTGATGGCAAAGGCATCTCCGCCGGTATCGGAGCGGAAACAACCAGAGACTTTCTGCTTGAGCTTGGGCATTCGCAGGTCGCATTCGGCTTGGTTGTTGTCGCAAGGAACGCGCAGGTCGGTGAGGAAGCGCAGGACCTTGTTGCGGTGCTCGCGCAGTCGCCGAATGAGGTTGCCGGCCGGGGATTGTTTGATCCGCCCGCGGGTGCCGGGACGGCGGGGATGGGGAGGATTGCCGGCTTCGGCTTCAGTGAGGATGGTGTCGTAGCGGGTCCGCAAGCGCTCGACGTTGCCAGTGGGCAATGCCTTGAGGTTCTGGGCCTCGCCGACCAGGGCATTGGCCTGGCACAACAGCGCGATCATATCGGTTGCCCACGGCTGGTTTGGGGACCTCTCAGCGATAGCGGTTAGCTCACGTAGATGATGGGCATTGCAGAAGGCCTGCCAACATGAGTAGCGCTGGCAGGCTAACCCGTGATCATGCACGAGTACGCCAGCGAATGGTGCCAACAAGCCGAACGCATCCGGGGCCTCGGCCCCACGTTTAGGATGAGGGCAGCAGGCCGTAAGCCGCCGGTTGGTGCTGAGTACGTGTAGCCGGTACAGGTTGCCGTTCACGCGCCGGCCGGTTTCATCGGCATGGGCCACCGGCGCCGCGACGAGTGCGTCGCGAATCGCGGTGACTGGCGCCTCTAGGCGAGCGGCGACCACACGTACGGTGCGCTGGAGGGTCCCCGGTGAGATCGCCAGGCCGGCCCGCTCATTGAGCACCTCGGCGGTGCGCTGGTAGGGCTGCAGCGGATATGGAGTCATGTACACCGCAAAGGCCGACCCGCCCGGTCCGTATTGCACCGGGGCCTCGATCCCCGCGGGAAACGTGCTGCGTTGCGCGCGCCCGCAGGCACAAGTCCCGCTGACAATGCGGTACTCGATGACCTCACGTTGGATCACCACCTCGACCACTTGGCGTCGCTCTGCGAGCCCCGTAGTGGCGATCCCGGTGCCGCCGCGCCCGCCCGCACAGGTCCCCGGCAGCGGGATGATCACGTACTGATCGGGGGCCTCGACCAGGGAGCGGGTGACGCCGCGCCGACCCGGTTGTCCACCGGGCTTGCGCCCGCCGGGTTGGCGCCGCGAACGTGGTGGTGGCTTCTTGAACGGTGAGTCCGAGGATGGTGGCCGGCTGGAGTTGTGGCTATCCTTAGCCAAACGTGCTTCGAGTTCCTGAATGCGCTCATGCATCTGCTCAATGGTCGCAGTTTGCCCCTCAATGATCGCAGCCTGCTTCGCCACCCGTTCATGCAGCCGCTTAAGCTCGTCGTCAAGGCTTTCTGGAGTATGGGTTAGGGCGTGCTGTTCAGACATGGTTCCATGGGTATGCGCGTAGCCTGCTGCTTGGCAAGAGGTCCTGAATAGTTACGATTGGGATCGGTTTTTGCTCGTGTAACCATTCCCCGAGGAGATGCGCCCAGCAAAAGATGATCGTTAACAAGGCCAGAAGCCTCTCAATACGATCCAACCCGGTCAGACGGGTTGCTTCAAAATCGAATCCTTGGCTCTTCAAGGTCTTGAATAAGGTTTCGATTTCCCAACGCCGTTTATCGTCGCCCAGGACGGCGGTGACCCGAGAGGCATCCGGACTGAGAATGATGAGGGATTCACCACTCATCAAGCGCGTTCCCGTGACCGAGAGCTTCTGACCCCAAACAACCCGTTGCCCCCTCAGTTGGATGACATCGCCGCGTGCCAAGTTACGAAAGAAATTATAGGCCGGTGCCGGGCCATTCCGGCGCCGAGCGACGCGTGTGTTATGCTGCATGCGAATCCTGAATTCTATTTCATTTTTAATGAGATAGCGAACAAATTCCGTACCGATGAATTCTCTTCGGCGAGGTAGCCATCAATTTTTTCCACCCCGAATAGCTCGATAAACCTGTTGATGAGTGGAATGCGTTCGTCCGTATTGGAATTGCCTGTTTTATCTAACAGGATCGATAACACGGGGATCGCCATACCTTGCTGGACGATCGCCAAGCACAGAATATTGATATGGGTTTGACCGAATTTCCAGTTGGTCCGATCCAGGGTCAGTAGATACTGACCCTCGGGTAACTGACTGACAATAAACCGAGCCACGGTGGAGAAGTCGAGAGGAAAGGTTCTGAACAGGCGTTGAATATGTTTATACTTCGAGTCTTTCAAGGTGCCATCGGGAAGAGCGGTGGCTATTGCATGAAATTGACGGTCCTGACCTTGATCAAAGCGATAATCAGACCGGCTAGGCATTTGGTTCTGACCAAGTTCCAACCGAAACAGCCAAGCAACAGAGGCACAAGAGCGGCGACATTCTGGTCCATCGTTGGAGCCCTCCGAGGAGGAGCACAGGAAAGCGAGGGAGCGTAAGCGATGAGCGGAGTGCGACGACCCCCGCGAAGGCGTAGGGCCGAGCGTTTCGTCGGAGTGCGGCGCGTGAGCGCCGGCGGAGACGAAAGGCCAAGCCATGCGACACGGCGTCCAGTCATTGCGGGAGTCCTGGTGCCGCGCGGAGTGCGCGCCGGGACGGACGCAGGACGAACGCGGGCCGCCGAAGGCCATGGCCGTCGCCTAATTTTTTGTACCCGAAATCGGACGGACCCCATTTCGGGTTTCGCGAAAAATGGCGGCGCTTCGGAATCGACGCCATCGACTCAGCCAAGCGAATGTTCTCTCGACCACCCAGCGGCGAGGTAAAATGTGGAAACCTCGCTGTCCTTTTTTCTTTCTAACGACTTCGCGCTGGCACTCGAATTGGGTCAAGACCCAGTTAGATAGGTCCGCACCGGAATAGGCACGATCGCCCCGGATTTTTTTGATGGTATGGAGGCTCGAAAACAAGTTCGTAATGACTTGACGAGCGGCTTTACCGTCAAATTCTGCCCGTAACGAGTTGGCCCCCGTCACATCCCGATTCTACATAGGGTTCCGGGGTTCCCTTGACACTTTGACTATCAATAATTGCTCCCGTTGGATCTGGCCTTCGGTCTTTTTTTGGCGTAACCGCTGACGAAGCACCGTATTGACTTTCTCTGGCCAACGATTATCTGTCCACTTAGTATAGTAGTAATTAACGAGCTTGTAGGGAGGGAAGTCTTTTGGCAGATACCGCCAGGGACAACCTGTTTTATTCAAATAAAAAATGGCATTTAGGAGTTCGCGAAGATCACGTTTTCGTGGGCGTCCGATGGTTACGACCCAATCCCACTTCACTCCCGGTACCCAGTCGTGGGTGCTCGTGTCCTGGTGCAGCATCATGCTCAGCCAAGCCGCGCGGGTGCGCCGCTTGCGGTGCTTGCCTCGCCCAGGTGCCTTCTGTACCACACCGGCCTCTTGCAGTCGGTTCTTACCCAGGTGTAGCTGTGCTTGCCCCCGTCGCGTTGGTACCAAGCTGGAAAGGCTTGACGTTCCAGCCCGCATGTCGTCGACGGTAGCGCTCCACCAGCGCCATGACCTCATCCCACTGACGCCCGCCGGTGCGAGACCTGCTCCAGGCGCTTGTCGATCAACCCGACCATCTGTCGAGGAGCGGCTCGGCCTGCGCCGCACTCTGAGCGCTGAGGAAGAGCTCGCGTAACGTCTCCTGGATCCGGAAGCCACGGTGTGTCTTGAGGTTTCGGCGCTTGAGTTCCGCAAACCGGGCTTTCTGGCGGTTACTCCAAGCGTGCTTGTCCTGGAGCCAGATATAGCGGGTGCGCCGCCGCTCCGGGGCCCTTTTGACTTCTTGGCGACGCACTGCGTCAACTGCCCTGTTGACGAGCTGAATGGCGTGAAACTCATCGAAGGTGATCGCCGCCCAGGGCAGATGCTCACATACGCCAGCCTGGTAGCTTGCCGACATATCCGTACAGACCGCGCAGCTGTTCCCGGCACAGGCGCCATGAGCCTCGAGCGCATCGGAAAATTGGGCCACAACCCGGGCTTTTCGCCCTTCTCTTAGGCGATTTCTGTCCAAATAAAATACCATCTTGCCGGTCTCTTCGTCCGTCTTCCCTGTTGCGGCAAGCGTTACAGAGTCCACTAGGCACCGGTTGCCGCGATTCGCGACGCACTCGTCGCGGCGCCGGTGGCCCATGCCGATGAAACCGGCCGGCGCGTGAACGGCAACCTGTACCGGCTACACGTACTCAGCACCAACCGGCTTACGGCCTGCTGCCCTCATCCCAAACGCGGGGCCGAGGCCCTGGATGCGTTCGGCCTTTTGTCCCAATTCGTGGGCATACTGGGGCATCACCACCGGTCAGCCTACGAGCGCTACCAATGTCTGCATGCCTTCTGCAAGGCCCATCATCTGCGCCAGCTGATCGCCATCGCTGAGAGGTCCCCGAGCCGGCCGTGGGCAACCGATATGATCACGCTGTTTAGGCCAAGCCAATGCCCTGTCGGCGAGGTCCAGGACCAGGACCTTGAGACGCTGCCCGCCGGCAACGGCGAGCACTTGCGGGACCGCTACGACACCATCCTCAGCACAGCCGAAGCCGGCAATCCTCCCCGTCCCCGCCGTCCCGGCACCCGCGGGCGCGTCACACAATCCCCGGCCGGCAACCTCATGCGGCGGCTACGCGAGCGCCGCAACGAGGTCCTGCGCTTCCTCACCGACCTGCGTTCCCTTCGACAACAACCATGCCGAACGCGACCTTCGCATGCCCAAGCTCGAGCAGAAAGTCTCTGGCTGCTTCCGCTCCGATACCAGAGCCGGGGACTTTGCCATCATCCGCTCCTACCTCTCAACTCTCCGCAAACAATCCGACGATATGTTCAACTCGCTCGTCCTGACCTTCCAGGGCCGCCCCCCAATGCCCCAATTGGAGTACCTGAATAGTTACTTCGATTCCAGGCTCACCAACGGCCGTGTCGAGGCGGTCAATTCGCTCATCCAGGCCGCCAAAGCCAGGGCCCGCGGCTACGGAACCACCAAGCACCTGATTACCATCCTCTACCTTGTGGCGGGTAAGTTGACCCGGCTGCCGACTTCTCCGTTCGTCGTCAAGTCGGGGCTTCCCATCACGACTTGAGTCAGATCGCTATGGCCCGCTACCCACACCAAACGCAAGAGAGCCAAAAAATCTGGGGCGATCGTGCCTATTCCGGTGCGGACCTATCCAACTGGGTCTTGACCCAATTTGAGTGTCAGCTCGAAGTTGTTGGAAAGAAAAAAGGACAGCAAGGTTTCCACATTTTACCTCGCCGCTGGGTGGTCGAGAGAACATTCGCTTGGCTGAGTCGATGGCGTCGATTGAGTAACGATTATGAACGGAAACCAACTTCGAGCGAAACACAGGTTTATTTCGCATCCAGTCGTTTGCTTCTCCGGCAAATCTGTAATCATCAGACACCCTATAAAATGGCTGTTCGTTGAGTTTTCATTATTAATAAATGTTTAGACAAACTCTAAGGCGATTGACGGAAAATGGTGTACCGGATTGGGCCGGATTTTGGTTCGTATTCAAGGCGCGACAACCGGCGCATAGTGGACCATGTAACGATTGACGCAACACGGAAGACGGACAACAAGATGGTATTTCATTTGACAGGAATCGCCTTAGGTCCTGGGTCTTTGAAGTCCGTGCACGAGGTAACTATTCAGGACCTCTTGCCAAGCAGCAGGCTACACACGTAACCTAGACCCATGCTGGAATAACCCACCCTAACCCATTCTCCGGAAAACCCTGACGACGAGCTTAAGCGGTCGCGTGAACGGGTTGCGGAGTAGACAGCGCTCATTGCGCATCTGCGCGAGTGCATCCGGGAGTTTGGAAGCGCGCCTGGCCAAGGATAGCCACAACTCCAGCCGGCCGCCATCCTCGAACTCACCGTTCAAGAAGCCGCCACCACGCTCGCAACGCCAACCCAGCGGGCGTAAGCCAAGTGGACAACCGGGCCGACGCGGTGTCACTCGCTCCCTGGTCGATCACCCCGACCAGTGCGGGATCATCCCGTTGACGGGGACCTGCGCCTGCGGACGTTGCGGCACCGGGATCGCGGCTACAGTGCTCGCGGAGCGACGCCAAGTGGTCGAGATGGAGATCCAGCGTAAGGTCATCGAGTACCGCATTGTCAGCGGAACCGGTGCCTGTGGGCGCGCGCAACGCAGCACGTTTCCTGCAGGGATTGAGACCCCGGTGCAATACGGACCCGGGCGGAGTCAGCCTGCCAGCACTACTCATGTTGGCAGGCCTTCTGCAATGCCCATCATCTACGTGAGCTAACCGCTATCGCTGAAAGGTCCCCAAGCCAGCCGTGGGCAACCGATATGATCGCGCTGTTGTGCCAGGCCAATGCCCTGGTCGGCGAGGCCCAGAACCTCAAGGCATTGCCCACTGGCAACGTCGAGCGCTTGCGGACCCGCTACGACACCATCCTCACCGAAGCCGAAGCCGGCAATCCTCCCCGTCCCCGCCGTCCCGGCACCCGCGGGCGGATCAAACAATCCCCGGCCGGCAACCTCATTCGGCGACTGCGCGAGCACCGCAACGAGGTCCTGCGCTTCCTCACCGACCTGCGCGTTCCCGGCGACAACAACCCGGCCGAACGCGACCTGCGAATGCCCAAACTCCAACAGAAAGTCTCCGGTTGTTTCCGCTCCGATACCGACGGAGAGGCCTTTGCCATCCTCCGCTCCTGCCTTTCAACCCGCCGCAAACAGTCCGACGGTATTTTCAACTCGCTCGTCCTAACCTTCCAGGGGCAACCCCCAGTGCCCCAATTGGAGTAGCTGAATAGTTACCCATTGTAGTTGTTTACCGTTGCGCTCGGGCTTCCGGCTCCCTGGGAGGTCGTTGACGTGGCCTTCGATCCCCAATCGGGCTGGATCGATTTCCACCGCGCCTTCGCTCCGGGGACACGATGTTCTTGTCCCCAGTGTGGGGCGGAACACCCGCCGGTCCACGCTGGGGTGGTCGAGAGAACATTTGCTTGGCTGAGTCGATGGCGTCGATTGAGTAACGATTATGAACGGAAACCAACTTCGAGCGAAACACAGGTTTATTTCGCATCCAGTCGTTTGCTTCGCCGACAAATTTGTAATCATCAGATACCCTATAAAATGGCTGTTCGTTGAGTTATTCATTATTAATAAATTTTTAGACAACCTCTAAGATGTCCCCTTTTGGTTACGGGAGGAATCAAGATGGAGGAGCGATAGCGATGAGCCGGAAGGAGGTCGATCGTCTTGAGGTGATCCAAGCGACAGCGAGCAAACAACTGTACCAAAGTGATGCGGCGCGGCAATTGGGGGTTGAGTGTGCGGCAAATCAAGCGGCTGGTAGCTGGCTATCGGCGGGAGAGTGCCCGGGCGCTGGTCTTGGGACGCCGCAGCAAACGTGCTAACAACGCCACTGCCGAGGAGGTCCGGGAAGCGATCATGGGTATTCTACGTACGCAGTATGCGGACTTTGGACCCACCTTGGCCGGCCGGCGAGAAGCTGGCGGAACGTCACCAGTACAGCGTCTCGGTCTCGAAGGGGACATTTCCGCTTTTGTTAAAGGGGAACATCCGTGCTTTGGGTTGACCGGGCCGGAGCACCACCACCGGCATTGCTTGTCCTGCGACTGCGCCGACGGCGCCGCTTCTTGGCACCGGCATCTTCGGCCTTCTTGCCCTCGGTCCGGTGTTGGTTTCCTTCGGCCGATGTCGAGCCCGATTTGTGTCGGCCCCCATGACCACGACCATGGCCGCGGCATTTGTCTTCAGGGTACCGCCGACGTGGTGTGCGCACGCATTTGGCCGGATCGATCTCGCCCAGCCGCTCCGCGGTCAGGGGCTCGACTGCGATCTTGGCGCCGATGAAGGTCTCGATATCCGGCAGGCAAAAGGCATAGGTCTCGCATACGAAGCTGATGGCTTTCCCGGCCGCTCCGGCGCGAGCGGTACGACCGATGCGGTGGACATAGTCCTCCGCATCTTCCGGCAGGTCGTAGTTGATCACATGGGTCACATTCGGGATATGCAGCCCACGGGCAGCCACATCCGTGGCTACCAGAATCGGTAGCTCTCCGGCCTGGAACCGATGCAATAGCTGCAAGCGCTTTTTTTGGGGTACGTCGCCGGAGAGCACCGCCGCACGCAGGCCATGGCCTTCCAGATAACCCCAGATGGCCTTGGTTGCCCGCTTGGTGTTGGCAAAGACCATGACGCGGGAAGGCCCCATGCCGCGCAGCAAGCCGACCAATAGGGAGATCTTCTCGTCGTTGGCCACCATGAAGCAGTGTTGGGATACCCGATCGGCGGTCACTCGATTCGGCTGGATCCTGACCGGTTGCGGGTGGTTCATGTGCTCGTAGGCGAGCTCGGTGACCCGGTAGGATAGGGTGGCCGAGAACAGCATCCCCAGCCGCTCGGTCGGTGGGGGCATGCGGCGCAGCAGATAGCGGATGTCGCGGATGAAGCCGAGATCGAACATCCGGTCCGCCTCGTCGATGACCGCTACTTCCACCGCCCACAGGTCGAAGACCCGCTGTTTGTAATAGTCGATGAGTCGTCCCGGGGTACCGATCAGGATATCCACCCCGGCGTTCAAGGTATCGCGCTGCTCCTGGTAGCCGGTACCACCGTATACCAGCCCCAGACGAAGCGCCGTGTGGCGGTTGAAAAGTACCGTATCCGCGTGGATCTGCACCGCCAGCTCCCGGGTCGGAGCTACGATCAGCACCCGTGGTTGGTTCGCCCGGCGCTGCGGGCGTGGCTCATGCGTGACCAGCCTCTGTAGGGTGGTGACCAGAAATGCGGCGGTCTTGCCGGTTCCCGTCTGCGCCTGCCCGGCCACATCCCGCCCCGGGAGAGCCAACGGCAAGACTTTGGCCTGGATCGGCGTACAATGGGTAAATCCGACGTCTTGCAGTCCTCGGAGAATCCGGGGGTCGAGGTCGAAGGTATCGAAGCGAATGTCGGTCAAGTGGGTCTGGGTCATGAATTTAAGAATTGAAAACCCGATGAGTTTATCCTATCCGATGATGGTAGGGGTTGCATATTTTCGGATTCTTGGCTCAAATAGCATCTTAGCCGAAGGGCGCACGCCAACGCCAATTCCCCATCGCTTCCCCATCCCAGGGTTGAGGTGGTTTTTGTCCGATGAAATACCATCTTGGTGGTCTTTTCGTCCGTCTTCTGTGTTGCGTCAACCGTTACATAGTCCACTAGGTGCCGGTTGTCGCGCCTTGAATATGAACGAAAATCCGGCTCAAGCTGGTATGCCATTTTCCGGCAATCGCCGGAGGAGCCCAGGAAAGCGAGGGAGCGTAAGCGACGAGCGGAGTGCGACGACCCCCGCGAAGGCGTAGGGCCGAGCCTTTCGTCGGAGTGCGGCGCGTGAGCGCCGGCGGAGACGAAAGGCCAAGCCATGCGACACGGCGTCCAGTCATTGTGGGAGTCCCGGTGCCGCGCGGAGTGTGCGCCGGGACGGACGCAGGACGAACGCGGGCCGCCGAAGGCCATGGCCGTCGCCTCATTTTGTGCACCCGATATCGGACGGACCCCATTTCGGGTTTCGCGAACAATGGCGATGCTCCGGTCTCCTTGAGTTTTTCAGAGTACCCTCGAGAACCAAACCTACACGGGAGAATATTTTTGTGAGCGAACGCATCGTCCATATAACAGATGACTCTTTCGAACAGGACGTATTACAAGCCTCTGATCCGGTACTTGTTGATTATTGGGCCGAGTGGTGTGCCCCCTGCAAAATGATCGCATCGGTGCTGGATGAAATTGCCGATGAGTACGATGGTAAAATTCGAGTTGCCAAGCTCAACATCGACGAGAATCCGGATACGCCGCCGCGCTACGGTATCCGCGGGATCCCGACGCTGATGCTGTTCAAGTCTGGGGAGGTCGAGGCTATCAAGGTCGGTGCCGTTTCCAAATCGCAGCTCACGGCCTTTATCGACAGCAATTTGTGACCCGAGCGGGGGCTGGTCCGGGTGACCGTGATCAAAAGGATCAGGTAACCTCTTAAGGCATACTTCCCGAAGGTCCTTTCCGGAACTCAACTCATGGAGACCTTGAAAAATTGCGTCCCTGCAATTTTTCAAGCCGCACAGCGGAAACGCGGTGGAGGAGCACAGGAAAGCGAGGGAGCGTAAGCGACGAGCGGAGAGCGACGACCCCCGCGTAGGCGTAGGGCCGAGCCTTTCGTCGGAGTGCGGCGCGTGAGCGCCGGCGGAGACGAAAGGCCGGGCCATACGACACGGCGTCCAGTCATTGCGGGAGTCCGGGCGCCGCGCGGAGTGCGCGCCGGGACGGACGCAGGACGAACGCGGGCCGCCGAAGGCCATGGCCGTCGCCTCATTTTGTGCACCCAAAATCGGACGGACCCCATTTCGGGTTTCGCGAACAATGGCGACGCTCCGGTTTCGTTGTACTCCGGTTTTCAGGCGCCGACAGGCTTGAAAGCTGGCAACGCATCCCTGCCCGACACAGGTACTTTGAATTTTCCTAAGGTGTCGTCGAGTTGTTCAAGGAGCCCTTATGGAGGCTTGGTCACAAGACCCAATTGCTCACCTTGTGATCGCATCTTCGCGTCTTGCTCGCAGGCACGCGAGTCGGCCGATCTCACCGGCTTACGGCAGGTCGGTTCGGGTGCATCTGCGATTCGGATGGGCTCTTGTACGCATGCCGTTTATGAAGTGGGGACTGTGGAGCTTTTCAAGTCGCGGGGTGAGAACATTTCGTTTTGCCCTCGGTTCTCAGGTACCGGCGTGTTTGAAGATTGGTGGGGCATATCTTTGGGCCGAGCACAGGGCTGGCAAGTGCAGTAGCCTCTCTTACGTTTGGTGTGGGTAGCACCATTTTTCCCATCGCGTAGGGTAGTCCGCTCCAAGCCTACTCGGTGCCCTTCTCTTCGCCTGTAGGCTCGGACCCGTCGCCAAGCCAAACGTCGGAGGTTTTCGTCATGGACCCGTTGTCGTTGTTTACCCTTGCGCTCGGCCTTCCGGCTCCCTGGGAGATCGTTGACGTGGCCTTTGATCCCCAATCGGGCCGGATCGATTTCCACCGCGCCTTCGCCCCGGGGACACGATGTTCTTGTCCCCAGTGTGGGGCGGAACATCCGCCGGTCCACGACACGCTCGAGCGCGACTAGCGTCACCTGAACTGCACAGCGGCTTCAGCCTACGGATGGAGGTCTTACTGGTCGCCCTCTGTAAGGCGATATGGCGGTCTCTCAGGTCGCTCAATTGCTTGGCGTCAGCGACGGGCGCGTCTGGCGCACCCTCGATCATTACGTCGATCAGGCACACGCTCAGGAGGACTTCTCGACCGTCACCTCGGTTGGTCTCGACGAGACCGCCTCGCGGCGTGGACGCAATGATATCAGCTTGTTTCACGATCTCGGATGCCCAGCGTGTGCTCTATGCCTGCGAAGGGCGAAAGCCGGGTCGTGGCCCAATTTTCCGATGCGCTCGAGGCTCATGGCGCCTGTGCCGGGAACAGCTGCGCGGTCTGCATGGATATGTCGGCAAGCTACCAGGCTGGCGTGTGTGAGCATCTGCCCTGGGCCGCAATCACCTTCGATAAGTTTCACGTCATTGGAGGAGCAGAGCCCAGGAAAGCGAGGGAGCGTAAGCGACGAGCGGAGTGGACAACCCCCGCGTAGGCGTAGGGTCGTGGCGTAGGGTCGTGCGTTTCGTCGGAGTGCGGCGCGTGAGCGCCGGCGGAGACGAAAGCCCAAGCCATGCGACACGGCGTCCAGTCATTGCGGAGTCCTGGTGCCGCGCGGAGTGCGCGCCGGGACGGACGCAGGACGAACGCGGGCCGCCGAAGGCCATGGCCGTCGCCTAATTTTTCGCACCCAAAATCGGACGGACCCCATTTTGGGTTGCGCGAAAAATGGCGACGCTCCGGCAGCTCGTCAACAGGGCGGTTGACGCAGTGCGTCGCCAAAGAGCGCGGCGCAGGCCGAGCCGCTCCCCGACAGATGGTACAGCTGGGCGCGCCGTTGCCGCCCGGAGCCGATCAAAGCGGTGGCCAAGACGCTTAAGAAGCACTGGCCAAGCTTCCTCAATGCGTTCGATTCCAGGCTCACCAACGGCCGTGTCGAGGCGGCCAATTGACCGCCAAAGCTTAAGGCCCACGGCTACGGGACCACCAGGCACCTGATTACCATCCTCTACCTTGTGGCGGGTAAGTTGACCCAGCTGCCGACTTCTCCGTTCGTCGGAGGAGCACAGAAAAGCGAGGGAGCGTAAGCGACGAGCGGAGAGCGACGCCCCCCGCGTAGGCGTAGGGCCGAGCCTTTCGCCGGAGTGCGGCGCGTGAGCGCCGGCGGAGACGAAAGGCCAAGCCATGCGACACGGCGTCCAGTCATTGTGGGAGTCCCGGTGCCGCGCGGAGTGTGCGCCGGGACGGACGCAGGACGAACGCGGGCCGCCGAAGGCCATGGCCGTCGCCTCATTTTGTGCACCCGATATCGGACGGACCCCATTTCGGGTTTCGCGAACAATGGCGATGCTCCGGGTTAAGTCGGGGTTTCCCCTCACGACTTGAGTCAAGTCACTATGACCCGCTACCCACACCAAACGCAAGAGAGCCGTGCAACGAGTAGCCGCCGAGGGTGGAAGGTTGGCGGTAATTGCATATGTTTACTGTGGTTTTATAGGGAACATTCCGCAGCTTCACGAATTTTGAAGGGTCGCATTCTATGATTTTTCAAGTCTTGATACGAAAACATTTTATTCTGCTCCCATTTTTGAAGCATGGCCATGCTTTATAAAGTGGCGGGGGATCCTTGCCTGACCCGACCACCTTGGCGAAATGGGCGGGCTCGACACCCCTCGTTTCCGCACTACATAGGCAGCGGATAGAACAGCATCCCCCCTAACCAGCTGTTTGCTCCACACTGGGCAGATCGATCAAGGAGGTCGGAAAAGCTCCTGCCATGGGATTTTTTAACCTGCGTAGTGAACCTGCGCCGTCGACTTTGGGGGCTTCGGAAAATCGCATCCCTGCATTTTTTGATCACTCGAAGCGAAAATGCAGTTTTTACTTCGTGACTTGAAAAATTCCAAAGATGGAATTTTTCAAGTCCTCCCCGAGGTACTCTTAACTTGGCCCGTCAACCGCGAACAACCTTATGAACCTGACCGAACTGAAGAAAATGCCGGTGCCCGACCTCGTGGATCTGGCCCAAACCATCAATATCGAGGGTCTGGGAAGATCCCGCAAACAGGATCTCATCTTCGCGATTCTCAAGGCCCGGGCAAGAAAAGGCGAGGATATCCACGGGGGCGGCGTACTCGAGATCATGCAGGATGGCTTCGGCTTCCTGCGTTCCGCCGATGCTTCGTACCTTGCCGGTCCGGACGACATCTATGTCTCGCCGAGCCAGATCCGCCGCTTCAGTCTCCGCACTGGCGATACCATTTCCGGAAAAATCCGGCCGCCTAAGGACGGCGAACGCTATTTCGCGTTACTCAAGGTCAGCGACATCAATTTCGACCGACCGGAGAACGCCAAGCACAAGATACTGTTCGAGAACTTCACGCCCCTGTTCGCGAACCAACGGTTGCAGCTGGAGATCGGCAACGGCAGTACCGAGGACCTCACCGCCCGCACTATCGACCTGTGTGCACCCATCGGCAAGGGCCAACGCGGTCTCATCGTCTCTCCGCCCAAGGCCGGCAAGACCATGATGCTGCAGAATATCGCCCAATCCACCGCCAACAACCAACCGGAGTGCCTCCTCATCGTGCTGCTCATCGACGAGCGCCCGGAAGAAGTCACCGAGATGGCGCGCTCGGTACGCGGCGAGGTCATATCCTCTACCTTCGACGAGCCGGCTACCCGCCATGTCCAGGTGGCCGAGATGGTTATCGAAAAGGCCAAGCGTCTGGTGGAGCACAAAAGGGATGTCGTTATACTGCTCGACTCTATCACCCGACTGGCCCGCGCCTACAATACGGTCGTGCCTTCCTCGGGCAAGGTCCTCACCGGTGGTGTGGACGCCAATGCCTTGCAGCGTCCCAAACGCTTCTTCGGTGCCGCTAGAAACGTGGAGGAAGGTGGTTCTCTGACCATCATCGCCACTACCCTGGTGGAGACCGGCTCACGCATGGACGACGTCATCTACGAAGAGTTCAAGGGCACCGGCAATATGGAGATCCACCTCGACCGGCGCATCGCCGAGAAGCGCATTTTCCCCGCAATCAATATCAATCGCTCCGGCACCCGCCGCGAGGAGCTACTGATGAAGCAGGATGATTTGCAGAAGATGTGGATCCTACGCAAAATCCTGCACCCCATGGACGAGCTTGCCGCCACGGAGTTCATCCATGACAAGCTCAAGGCGACCAAGACCAATGGGGAGTTCTTTGACTCGATGCGTGGATAGCTGCGGCCAGAGCGAGCGTTTTCCCGATTAGGTAAGTCGGAAGCTTTTTTGCCGCCAATGAACGCAAATCAACGCCAATCGGGTCGAGATCGGCCCGCTATCAGCAGCGCTTCCTGGCTCCTTAGAGCCTGCCTTTTTAGGCAGGCTCCTTCCGGATAAAATCTTTGGAAACAAAGCGTTAATTTCTATAAAGCCGCCTGTCGTAGGGGAGATCCTAGACAGTCTCTATAATCTTTATTTGCGTCCATTTGCGGCTGAAATTTCCATAAAAATCCTGCTCGCTCAAGATAGCCGGTAATCCATACTCACAACGGGTAACTGATGGCAGCTATTTCAGTCCCTCGGCGTGTTTAAGCGTCTGAAATCGACAAGCCATTGCTTTCTATCGAATTATCATTCGGTAGTCCTGGGAAACCTCCGAGGATACCTTTTTCCGCCCTTGAAATGTGCGCTATCGATTTCGTGCTTTCCCACCCGTGGATACCGGGAGACCGGGTCTGCTACGGGACCTGTCTACCCTGCTCGATAATCCAAGAGGAGCCCGACCATGCGCCGACTGCTCGTCACCGTCACCGCTCTGCTCGTCCTGCTCGCTACCGCCTCTGTGGCTTTCGCGGACAATCCCATGGTACGGATTGAGACCAGCCGGGGGCCTATTACCGTCGAGCTTTATGCCGACCAAGCCCCGGCGACCGTAGCCAACTTCCTGACCTACCTGAACTCGGACTTCTATAATGGGACCATCTTCCATCGGGTCATCGCGGGGTTCATGATCCAGGGTGGCGGGTTCGATCGGGAAATGCAGCGCAAGGATACCCGGACACCGGTCGAGAACGAGGCGGATAACGGATTGAAAAATCAGCGCGGTACCATCGCTATGGCCCGTACCCGTGACCCGCATTCAGCTACCGCCCAGTTCTTCATCAACCACGAGGACAATGCCTTTTTGGACCACAAGGCCAAGAACCGGATGGGTTGGGGCTATGCGGTCTTCGGTAAGGTAACCGCTGGCATGGATGTGGTGGACGCGATTGCCGCCACTCCCACCGGGGCCGGCGGACCCTTCCCTAAGGACGTGCCGCAACCCCCCGTCATTATCGAGAAGGTCACCCGCATCAACGGCTAGCAGGAACCATCCCCATGATAAAACTGACGACCAACTACGGCTCTATCTTCATCGAGCTGAACCCGGAACAGGCCCCCGTGACCTGTAGCAACTTCGAGCGTTATGTCCGAGAAGGCCATTTCGATAACACTCTATTCCACCGGGTAATCGATGGCTTCATGATCCAGGGCGGAGGAATGACCACCGACTTTACGGAAAAGGCTACCCACAAGCCGATTTCGAACGAGGCCAATAACGGGCTCAAGAACCGTACTGGCACCCTTGCCATGGCCCGCACCATGGACCCCCATTCGGCTAGCTCCCAATTCTTCATCAATGTCTCCGATAACGGCTTTCTCGACTATCCGGGCCAGGATGGTTGGGGCTACTGTGTTTTCGGCCATGTGACCGAGGGTATGGATGTGGTGAACGAGATCAAAGGCGTCAAGACCGGCTCGCGGCATGGTCATCAGGACGTGCCGGTACGGGAGGTGGTTATCGAAAAAGCGGAGATCACCGCTTAGGGGTAGGGGTACCCCATAAGCTTTCAGGCACGCCAGTGCTTGAAAGCTTATGGAGAGAAGGGGCTGTTTTATCGAGACTTGAAAAATTGTAAGGAGCGATTTTTCAAGGTTCTCCGAAGAAGGATGCCCCACCAGCTTTCAAGCACGTCAGTGAGTAAAAAATCCCCCTTAGAAAGGGGGACTTTGATATAACCCCTAGAAGGGGATATATCGGCCTTGCCTCCAGAGGAGGCAAGGTCCGGCGGTCCCCAGGATTAGAGTTCGGTCAGTTAGGACTTCAGCCTACCGTGCTCCATCAGGTGTTCCCGTTTCTCTTGGTACTGGACGTAAGCCTGAATCTTCTCGGCATCGAGCCCAACCGTGTCGGCGCAGTAACCCTTGACCTAAAAGTGATTGCCCCAATAGAGCTTACGTTTCGAATGCTGAAACCGGTTGAAGACTCGAATCGCCGTTCGATCCTT
>Ga0209788_1000049_pt1 | contig 35774 bp, 32 predicted proteins | sample WorMetLIZISLAND1_2_FD_187415 | JGI IMG/M metagenome (GOLD analysis project Ga0209788, IMG submission 187415) | Marine gutless worms symbiont microbial communities from Max Planck institute for Marine Microbiology, Germany - Olavius clavatus LIZARD... ...
CCGACCGAGCGATCGACGACGCGCCAAGACGGGCCCAGGAACGAGACCCTCGGGCGCCGAGGCCGCAAAGGAGACCCCCTCTACCGCATCCAGGAGGCTGCTTCTCGGCGGCTACGAGCGTCTCAGCCCCCGCGGGCCACGAACGGCTCGCTGAAGGCCTCCGCCTCGGCGACCCCCACTCCGAAGCCTCCGCCGCCTACCTCGCCAAAGAGCCGCTCCGCGAGGTCCACGCCTCAGGGGACATGACCCAAGCCAGCCACCGGCTCCGCGTCTGCCGCCTTTGGCGCCAAGAAGGGCGACGTGGCTGACTGGGCCGCCTCAGCGGCGCCATCTCCCGCCGGCGGGCGGAAATCCTCGCCTACCACGACACACGACGGTCCAACGGGCCCACCGAAGCCGTCAACCTCCTCATCGAGAAGATCCGGCGAATCGGGCACGGATTCGCCAACTACCACAACTACCGGCTCCGCCTCCTCCTCCGATGCGCACTTCACCTGGTATACTCCCCCCGTCGCACGAAGTGCGAAGCCCCACGCTTCATCGCGTAGACCCCCCTATAGGTCCAGCCCTGGGCCATCGTCCTCTCGTTCATGCGTTCGCGGACGCGCGCGTGTAAGAGCGGATTCGAGCTTGGCAGCAAAAGAGCGAGTCGCTGCGTGGTCGGGTCCGTACTTCCGGGAGTGATCCTTGAGGAGTTCTCGATACTCGCGTATCGCCTCGTCATAGCGGTCAGACCTGGCGAGGGAGGCCGCGAGGTTGCTGCGAAAGAGCAGGGTCGTCGAATCGTCGGCCCCCAGAATGCGCGTCGCATCCTCAACCAGTTCCTTGAGTTGATCCACTGCTTCGCGAGATCTCCCGATCGCCCCAAGCACGCAGGCTAGCCTGTTGCGAGTGTGGAGGGTGGTGGGATGGTCGCGCCCAAGCGTGCGAACTTGGCCGTCGCTCAGGGCCTCGAACTGGACTATTGCCTCCTTGAGCCGCCCTGCCTGTTCAAGGCTCAATCCAAGGTCATTGCGCGTGGCGAGGGTCTCTGGATCGTCGGGGCCGCGTAGCCGTATCTCCTTCTCGAGCAGAGTCGCGTATAGCTCGATGGCCTCCTTCATCTGGCCAGCCTCGGCGAGGTGATGGGCGAGATGATTGAGCGCCGTCACAGTATCGGGATGGTTTGGCCCGAGGACTCGGTCTCGATCCCTGAGAAGCGCCCGATACTCATGTATAGCCTTGGCCGACTGTCCTTGCGCGGCGAGCGACGAAGCGAGGTTGTCGCGAACCAGCAGAGTCTTTGGGTGGTCGGGTCCCAGGATGCGCTCCGTGTCAGTGAGGAGTTCCCGAAACAGGTCTGTGGCCTCGTCCGTCTTGCCGACTTGGCCGAGTGCGAAGGCGAGGTTGTTGCGGGTAGCGAGATTGTCGGCATAATCGGGTCCGTAGATTCGGCTACTATCATCAAGAAGTGAGCGGAGTTGCTCAATTGCCTGGCCAATGTCGCCTTTCGTGCCGAGCCAATAAGCGAGACTGTGGCGTGTACCGAGGGTATCGGGGTGTTCGGATCCGAGTGTTTGCCTTTGAGCGTCGACAAGTGCACGCAGCTGTTCGACAGCCTCGTCGACCCTTCCGATGCCTGCGAGACACAATGCGATGTCGTTGCGGATTGCCAGTGTCTCGATGTGTTCCTCCCCCCGTATCCGGCGCTGGTCGACGAGCAAGTCGCGATACAGGACTAGGGCCTCCTCCGTTTCATCCTGCTGGCTGAGTGAGTGGGCGAGGTCCTTGCGAACGGTGAGAGTAAGGGGATCATCACTTCCGAGAGCGGTGGTCGTGTCGTCGAGTAGTTTCCGAAGCCGGTCTGTCGCCTCTACATTCTTCCCGGCCTGATCGAGCCAATAGGCAAGGTCGCGACGGCTGCGGAGGGTATCGCGATGGCTCTTGCCAAGGGTTTTGGAGTAGAGGCCGGTCGCTCCTGTGGCCACGGCAATCTTGTGAGGTAGATCTCCCGGGGTCGCCTTCGTCTCCGCTACGACGATCCTGCATGCTCGCGTCAAGGACTCGGTGAGGCTGCAAAGTTGATCGGTCGGGATGAAGCCTCCCCGGTAGAGCGCCCACATGAGCCTAGCCCGGTGTAGCTGGACTTCGCTGGGAGGCCCTTCCGCAACATCGAGGAGCCGGGTGATCTCGCTGTAGATCTCGCGGGTCGCATCATCGTCGTAGTAGTCCTGGCCGAATTCCAGCGCAACGCTTCGTTGGTAAGGCTCATTGAATCGGAATAGCGGAGGATACGCGGGCCGCGCCCATGCATAATTCGCGGGAGCACCAACGTCGGGTGTCCTCAGGGGCAACCCGTCTGGAAGAAGGCGGGCGAGAGGCTCTGTGGCAAGCACTTCCGTGAGGAGATCGTTATCCCAGCGATCATCGGAATAGCCATGTTCAGGACTCACCGATGCCGGCGACTGGAGTGCCGACAGAATCAAGGTGGACTGGACTCCATCAGGCAGTTCCTGCCAAGATTGCCGATAGAGGTCCTCAAGGCTCGTAGGGATGCGTTGAAGGTCGGCTGCCGTGACATCAAGCCGGCCGTCGGTTGACTTCCGGAAAACTCGGGGCAACTCAAGGACCATCTCCAGCGCGAGTGGGTTCCGGTGGCGCTCCGTCAACATGGTGACCACAGGTGGAGCAGTGTGAGGATACTTTGCCAGGACGATCTCCGCTAGGGCACCGGTCTCCAGTTCCGCCAGCCCGGCTCCTTTGGGGAGTCGCTCGGGGCTGGGCCGGTCGTGAATCACCCTTACTCGCCGATCATCGTGACGTGACAGGATCAGGTCCTCGGCTCGGCCACCGGTTTCCTCGAGCTTGCCGGGCAGAGCGGTTGTGACGACCATTATCGCCCCGCTGCCGTCGAGTAGCTCGTGAAGCAGCATTGCCAATTCGTGGCTGGCGTGGTGGATGTCGTCGACATAGATGACAAGTGGAAGGCCTCGAGCAAAGGTTCGCCTGAGTTCGTCAGCGGTGGTCGCTACCAGGTCGGTGTTTGGCGATTTCGAGTCGACTAGTTGTGGGTGTCTCTGCGAGCGACGAGATTCGAGTGCGTCGACGGCCTCCTCGTAGGCTATGGTGCCGAGCCAGGTAATCAGGGAAGACATAGGGAAAATGTCGTTCGCAAGTTCGTTCGCAAGAGTACGGCTAGCCTCCGAGCCGAGTTGCCGCGCCTTGTCGGTGACTCGCTCGAAGATGGTGGCGTGGTGTCGCCATGCGGTTTCGAGACCAACCTTGTGGGTCTCGAACTCGCGGAGGTCCGCGATCAGACCCTGAATAGGAGCACCGCGGTCGGATCGGCAGGCGATCCCCCACCAGAACCAAGAGGCTATGGCGTTGGCGGGCCGGCGCCAGGCCTGCGGGGCGACGCGTTTACGGCGTCCTCCCGCGGTCGCCAGTTCCTCCTCGGGGACTCCAGCTAGGATCGAGTCGGGCCAGTACTTCGGCTCCTCTTGGTGTTTGGCGGCCAAGCGGCGATAGAACTCGTGCACAACCCGCGACTTCCCCCATCCCGACGGTGCCTCGAGGGAGACCCAGATCGGCGTCCCGGTCTCGGCCGTCTGCTTGAAGATGGTCACGAGGCCTTCGACCAGCCGGTGGCGGGAGTCTCCGGCGAACGGTGCTTCGAGCTGATAGGTCGTCTGTGTCATCGTCTGTTTGTAGCACATCGACAGTGGGCATGCAAACTGCGCTGGGATGTCGGTGGCGGCTGACGATTTCGAGTGCCGGCGATTTCCGTGGGCCATCGGATGCCCGCGCGGAGCGCCGGCCATGCACAGGTCGGGACGGCCAGTCAGTGGTGCCTGGGTGCGGGGGGCGGCCGAGTGGACGACGGCGGACACGCTCTCGGACGGGACGCCTCGAGGCACGGCGGCGGGCTCTCATCGGTGGGGCGTCGGAGTCGCGATGCGCCCGACGGTCGTCGTCGGTGCCCTCGGCAGTCGCCCCTCGCCGCCTACATCCGCTGACCGCGCCGGTCGGCGAGGTCGGAGGCGAGGTCGGCGGCGGCTCGGGGCAGGCCGTCTCGCACCGCCTTGGTGATTGCCCCGAAGAACACGGCGGAGAGGAAGCCGACCGACTGGAAGTCGACGCCCGCGCTCATCGTCGTGGCCCCGTCGGCGGCGTCCTCCGGCTCGACATGGAGAAGACCTGTGACCTGTGAGTTGACGATCTCCCAGGACATTGCCTCACCCTCGACGCGGGTGTGCGGGGTCGCCCGCCTCTCGTGGCGACGCCTCCCACGACCGAGTCGAACTTGAACCCACAGAGCCTGCCCCGCTCGGCGGCTCGGAGTACCGACCGCTCCGAGGGCGGCGCAGTGGTGTGTCGTACAAATAGCGAAGCTGTGTCTCCGAGGTCAGTGCGTCATCTGGAGACAAACGCAGTCGCACCCGTAGGTGCGGCGAGGCTTGACGACGTAGCCAGGGGCGCACCTGGGCCGGAGAGACTGCCTAAAGATTTAGGCGACGCACCACTGGGGCCGGGCGGCGGGTTCGGAGGCTTCGGCCCGTCTGGCCGAGAGCGACGCGGGGAGCGAGGGGGGGGGTTCAAGGACGGCCCGGTCCTGCTCGTCTCAGGAGGGAGCATCCAGAAGGCGACGCAGGCCGAGCTGACCCGCCTCAAGCCGAAACGCATCATGGTGTTGGGCGGGACCGCCGTCGTTCCCGAAGCCGTGGAGAAGGCCCTCGCCGCCTACCTCCGCTGAGAGACCCCGCCGACATGATGATGAGGTAGACTGAGTTCCCGGAAACGAGAGAGAGGTCATGAGCCCACACGGATCACCCGCCCGCCCCCTGCGCCGCCTGCCCATCGGCGCTGCCGCCCTCGCCGCGGCGCTGCTGCTCGGCTTCGCCGAGTCGGAGGCGGCGACGCCGCCTGCTGGGGAGATCTGGGTTGACACGACGGATGCGGCGCAGGCCGGCGACAGGAGGTGCTCGCTGGAGGAGGCGCTTGTGTCGGCTAGGGACAACAGCAATGACGCGGAGACTGCCTGCGCGGCCGGCCAGGACTCGAAGCCGGACACGATCAAGATCACGGTGCCAGGCGAGATCAGGGTGCCAGCTAACGGATTCGTGGTTGACTCGGATGTGACTGTTCAGGGCTATACCGGCGGACTTGGCACCACTACTATCACCGCTAAGTATAGGGAGCCTTCTGGTTTGACTGTTGCGAAGCAATCCGGCTTCGATGTGGATGTGGACAGGTTGGATTCGGATGGGTCGGCTGCTGTGTCGGATGTGACGTTGGCTGATGTGATTGTCACTGGAGCGAGCGACATTGCGGTGAGTATCGTAGACCAGTCGTCTTTAGCATCAGCTGATCCTTTTAGGGTGGTTTTGGAGAACGTCCGTCTTCACGGCAACATGACGGGTGTCAAGTATGGCGCGGACTCGTCCGCGGCGCGTGCTGGCCAAGTGAGTGTGGTTGATTCGGTTATTGAGAACAATACAGGAGGTCCTGGAGGGGCGATACTGTTCGATGCCTGCTCTAGCCGGTCGGCTGAGAGGTCGTTGAGTATCGCTAGCTCGGTCGTCCGGGATAACTCGGGGACAGCTCAAGGGGGCGGTCTTACTATGATATGTGGTGACCTTGAGGTTGTTGACAGCACTATCTCAGGGAATACTTCTCCGGGTGGCGGGGTCAGTATCTACTCCGTATATGTTACTGGCACGGGTGCGGATAGTGGCAATAGTCCTTATGAGGTGCACTTAGTTAATGCTACCATCGTGGATAATGTGGCTACGACCACCGGTGGGCACGGAAAGCGCGGAGGGATTTCCGTCTCGTCTAATAATTCGCGGCCCTTCTCGTTGTCTATTGTGCATAGCACCATCGCTGGCAACACGGCGGATAGCTCCACGGATGCTAATGGAGTTTACACAAGCGGAGGAGATGTGTCTATTGAGAACTCTGTCATCGCGGGTAATGGCGGTAAGCAGTGCGAGTTTGGCAAAAAGCCGATCACGGAGAAGAGCAGCGCTTCGTCTGATGGTAGTTGTGGGTTCACTTATCAGAACATTGATGCCAAGTTCGATAAGGAGGGTGACAGCGGCCTCAATCTGGCTGTTAACGGTAACCCCAAGCGGATCGGCCCTGACCAAACCGAGGATCCCGTGAAGACCATAGCGTTCGCGAAGGGCAGCCCGCTGCTCGACAAGGCCGACGCGACGGCCTGCGGTGACATGTTTAAGAGCGTCGACTCGAAGGAGTCCGAGGCGGCGAGGGACGGTCGGGGTGTGCCTCGGCCGCAGGGATCGGGTTGCGACATCGGCGCTTATGAGATGATCGTGCCTGCGACGCTCACCGGTGAGGTGTGGGTGGACAGGAACGCCAACGGGACGAAGGATCAGGGCGATTATGGGTTGGCGGAGGCGGCGACGGTGAGACTGGTGGATTCTTCGACCGGCGGCGTTGTGACTCGGATGAGCGATGGGACGGAGGCGACGACGACAACGGCCGACGGCCTGTACACGCTTGCGGATTTGCTGTCCGGGTCGTATCAAGTCGAGTTCGCCCTGCCGACGGGGTACCGGTTCACGGAGACGGGGGACCATTCGCCTGTGACCCCGTCCGCCGCGGGCTCGTCGAGAGGGGCCGCGCCGGTCGCCTTGGCTTCGGGTGGGACCACGACGGTGAATGCGGGCGCCTACAAGCTGGTGTCGGTCACCGGCGTGGTGTGGGTGGATTCCGACCGGGATGGGGTGAGGGACAGCGGCGAGACGGGTCGCCTGAAGGGGGCGGCGGTGAGGCTGTTGAGGGACGGGTCGCAGGCGGGGTCGGCGACGACGAACGCCAGCGGGGCCTACGAGTTCGCCGATCTGGTGCCCGGGTCGTTTGAGCTGACGGTGACGGCGCCTGTCGGGTATGCGTTCACCAAGAGAGACGCCGGCTCGGACGACTCTGTGGACTCTGATGTCGACCAGGCTTCCGGCGGGAGCGGGGTGTTCGCCTTGGCGTCGGGAGAGGCGAAGAAGGTGGACGCGGGCGTGTATCGGCCGAAGCCGTCGGGGAAGGATCCCGATGCGCCTGCGCCGTTGTTGTCGCTGGTGAAGTCGGCTTCGGGGAAGGCCCCGGTGGGGGCGGGAGACGCCATCTCGTACTCGTTCTTGGTGAGGAACGCGGGGAACGTGACGTTGTCGAGGGTGTCGGTGGCCGACCCGAAAGCGGGGGCGGTGTCCTGCCCGGGCACGGTGTTGGCGCCTGAGGGGTCGATGACTTGCACCGCCTCCTATGAGGCGTCCGCGGCGGCCGCCAAGGCGGGGACGGTGGTGAACACGGCGACCGTCACGGGAAGGGCTGCGGATGGGGTGAAGGCGTCGGCGACCGATTCGGCGACGTTCGACTTGGGGTCGGGGGGCGTGTCGGTGGATCGGTTGGCCGGCAAAGACCGGTATGCGACGGCTGCTGTGATCTCGAAGGAGACGTTCACCCCTGGTGTGGGGACGGTGTATGTGGCTACTGGGGTGAACTTCCCCGACGCGTTGGCGGGGTCGGCGGCTTCGGGCGGGAAGGGCCCGATCCTCCTGGTGACGAAAGACACCATCCCTGGGGCCACCCTGGCTGAGTTGAAGCGGCTCAAGCCGAAACGCATCGTGGTCCTCGGCGGGACCGGGGTGGTTTCCGCGGGGGTGGAGGCGGCGCTGAAGAAACACGCGACGACCACCCGTCAGGCGGGCAGAGACCGGTACTCCACGGCGGCGAAGATCTCGGCTGAGCACTTCGGGCCGGGTGCGGCGACGGCGTTTGTGGCTACTGGCGCTGACTTTCCCGACGCGTTGACGGGGGGCCCGGCGGCGGCGAAGGCGGGCGGGCCGATCCTGTTGACGCAGAAGGACAAGCTCCCATCGGCCACGGTGTCCGAGTTGAAGCGGCTCAAGCCGAAACGGATCGTCGTTCTTGGCGGTACGGGTGTGGTGTCGGATGCGGTGGAGAAGGCCCTGGCTTCTTACACGTCGGGGAAGGTGTCCCGCTTGGCGGGACCCGACCGGTACTCCACGGGAGGGGCGATCTCGAAGGACGGCTTCGACCGGGGGGCGCCTGTCGTGTATGTGGCCACTGGGTTGAACTTCCCCGACGCGTTGGCGGGCGGTGCGGCCGGGGCGTTCAAGGACGGCCCGGTCCTCCTCGTCTCAGGAGGGTCGATCCCGAAGGCGACGCAGGCCGAGCTGACCCGCCTCAAACCGAAACGGGTCGTCGTGCTGGGCGGGACCGCCGTCGTTCCCGAAGCCGTGGAGAAGGCCCTGAGCGCCTACATCCGCTGAGAGAGCGCGCCGACATGACGATGAGGTAGACTGAGGTTCCCGGAAACGAGAGAGAGATCATGACCGTACACGAATCACCCGCCCGCCCCCTGCACCGTCTCGCCCTCGGCGCTGCCGCCCTGGCCGCGGCGCTGCTGCTGGGCTCGGCCGAGGTCGGGGCCGGGGCGCTGATCGAAGTCAACACGACGGCCGCAGCTGGAGATGACGGGAAGTGCTCGCTGGAGGAGGCGATCCAGTCGGCGAACTCGGACAAGGCGGTTGACGTCTGCACGGAGGGTGCCGGTGACGATCAAGTCGACATCACAGTGCCCGGCGAGATCACCGCTCCGGCCGGCGGCTTCCAGATCACGTCGAACATGACGATCCAGGGTAACGCCGGGGGGTCGACCATCAAAGGCGGCGACGGTTTCGATGTCGTGGTGACCGCGGAGTCGGCGCAGTCGGCTTCCGTGACCGCGGTGACGTTGGCCGACCTGACTCTGGTTGGGCCGGGTGGCCATGGGCGGGATGTCGGTGTGGATGTCAAGGATGAGACCGCTTCAGCGGTCCAAGTCGGCTACACTGTCACGCTGGAGAATCTGCACATCCGCGACCACTCGTATGGAGTTCGCGTCGAAAAGGATGCCGAAGAGGATGATGCCCATCTCGGCCGTCCCGGCCATGTCCTCGTCAAGGACTCCGTAGTTGAGGGGGCCCCCTTCAGTCGGTTGAGTGTCTATCTCGAGGCGTGTGACTGGGTGGCACCGTTCCATGAGATCATCCTGACGATCTCCAACTCGGTTATCGGTAATGGTGTTGCTGCGGCCAGCGGGGGCATCGGTGCGCAGAACAGGTGCGGTTATCTCAAGGTTGTTGATAGCACGATTGCTGGCATCCACGGTGGCGTATCTGCATTCGACGGCAAAAGCAAGACCCTCGGTGACTCAAAGGTAGACGCGCCCACAAGAACGGAGATCATCAACTCCACGATCACGAACTACCTCGGGACGGGGGTGGCTTTGACGACGTTCAATAGCTTGCAGGCGGAGCGGCCGGAGCTGTCGGTGGTGAACAGCACGATCAGCGGCAGCAATACGGGTGAGACGCCAGGCAATCACGGGATCCGGACGAGTATTTCTTCCGGCGATAGGGGGGTTTTCGATGTAGAGGTCTTCAACTCTGTTGTGGCTGGCAACGGCGGCAGCCAGTGCAGTCTGCTGCACAGTTTGGCCGACGGCGATAAGGGCGGCAACGTCTCGTCTGACGCGTCTTGCGGCTTCGGGCGTCAGAGTGTCGCGGCGGGGTTGGGGGTTCTGGCGGACAACGGCGGCGCTCGGGCGGTCGGGCCGAACGGCGGGTCGGGGAACGTCTTGACTATGGCGATCGACAAGACGAGCCCGTTGTTCAACGCGGTGAGCGGCTCCGACTGCCCGCACGCAAGAGCGACCAAGGACGCCCGGGGTGTGCTCCGGCCGCAGCCGCAGGAGGGTGCTTGTGATGTCGGCGCGTATGAGGCGAAGTACGTCACAGTGAAGGGGGTCGTCTGGTCGGACGGCGACGGCGACGGCGCCAGAGAAGACGGTGAGGGCCCGATCAAGGGTGTGAAGGTGGAGCTTGTGGACGGGTCGGGGGCTGTTGTGGGCAGGGACACGACGGGCGACGACGGCGGATACAGCTTCGAGGTGTTGTTGCCTGGGACGTGGACGGTGAGGGTGCCCGATGCGAACACGGCGCTGGCGGGTCATCGGGCTATCACCCCGGTTTCTGTGCGGCGGGAGTTGGGTTTGGCCGCCAGCGGCGCGTCGGGCCTCGATTTCGGTTATCAGCGGTTGTCTGCGGTGACCGGCACAGTGTGGGTGGACACCGACAAGGACGGGGTCAGGGACGAGGGCGAGGCCGGCCTGAAGGGGGTGGCCGTGAGGCTGTTGAGGGACGGGTCGCAGGCGGGGTCGGCGGAGACCAAGGCGGGCGGGGTGTACGAGCTTCCTGGTCTGGCGGCTGGGTCGTATGTGTTGGTGGTGACCGCTCCTGTCGGGTATGCGTTCACGGCGAGGGGCGCGGGCTCCAACGATTCTGTGGATTCTGATGTCGACCCGGCTTCCGGCCGGTCTTCGGTGTTCACTCTGGCGCCGGGTTCGACCAAGAAGGTGGACGCGGGCGTGTTTCAGCCGAAGTCGAAGTCGCCGGGGAAGGATCCTGATGCGCCTGCGCCGTTGCTGTCGCTGGTGAAGTCGGCTTCGGGGAAGGCCCCGGTGGGGGCGGGCGACGCCATCTCCTACTCGTTCCTGGTGTCGAACCGGGGGAACGTTACGTTGTCGCGGGTGTCGGTGGCGGACCCGAAGGCGGGGGTGGTGTCTTGCCCGGGCACGGTGTTGGCGCCTGAGGGGTCGATGACCTGCACCGCCTCCTATGAGGCGTCGGCGGCCGACGAGAAGGCGGGCAAGGTGGTCAACACGGCGACGGTGACGGGAAGCACGGTGGACGGTGTGAGGGTGTCGGCGACCGATTCTGCGCCGTTCGACTTGGGGTCGGGGGGTGTGTCGGTGGATCGGTTGGCGGGTAAGGACCGGTACGGGACGGCTTCCGTGATCTCGGAGGAGACGTTCACCCCTGGCGTGGATGTGGTGTATGTGGCTACGGGGGTGAACTTCCCCGACGCGTTGGCGGGGTCGGCGGCTTCGGGCGGGTCGGGCCCGATCCTGCTGGTGACGAAGGACTCGATCCCTTCCGCGACGTTGGCTGAGTTGAGGCGGCTCAAGCCGAAACGGATCGTTGTCCTGGGCGGGACGGGGGTCGTGTCTGAGGCGGTGGAGGCGGCGTTGGGGAAGCATGCCGCGACCGCTCGTCAGGCGGGGGCCGACCGGTACTCGACCGCGGCGATGATCTCGGCGAGCCATTTCGGGTCGGGGGCGGCTGTGGTGTTTGTGGCTACTGGCGCTGACTTCCCGGACGCGTTGACGGGGGGCCCGGCCGCGGCGAAGGCGGCCGGGCCGATCCTGTTGACGCAGAAGGACAAGCTCCCATCGGCCACGGTCTCCGAGTTGAAGCGGCTCAAGCCGAAACGGATCGTCGTTCTTGGCGGTACGGGTGTGGTGTCGGATGCGGTGGAGAAGGCCCTGGCCTCCTACACGTCGGGGAAGGTGTCCCGCTTGGCGGGACCCGACCGGTACTCCACGGGAGGGGCGATCTCGAAGGACGGCTTCGACCGGGGGGCGCCTGTCGTGTATGTGGCCACGGGCCAGAACTTCCCCGACGCGTTGGCGGGCGGTGCGGCCGGGGCGTTCAAGGACGGCCCGGTCCTCCTCGTCTCGGGAGGGTCGATCCCGAAGGCGACGCAGGCCGAGCTGACCCGCCTCAAGCCGAAGCGGGTCGTCGTGCTGGGCGGGGCCGCCGTCGTGCCCGAATCCGTGGAGAAGGCCCTCGCCGCCTACATCCGCTGACCGCGCCGGTCGGCGAGGTCGGAGGCGAGGTCGGCGGCGGCTCGGGGCAGGCCGTCTCGCACCGCCTTGGTGATCGCCCCGAAGAACACGGCGGAGAGGAAACCGACGGACTGGATGTCGACCCCGACGTTCATGTTCGTGGCCCCGTCGTCGGCGTCCTCCAACTCGATATGGAGAAGACCTGTGACCTGTGAGTTGGCGATGTCCCAGGACATGGCCTCACCCTCGACGCGGGTGTGCGGGGTCGCCCGGCCCTCGTAGGCGACGCCTCCCACGACCGAGTCGAACTTGAACCCACAGAGCCTGCCCTGCTCGTCGATCACCGGCTCACGCACTCGCTCCACCCCGGCGATGTTCCAGGTCTCGGGGAGGTCGAGTGCCGTCCAGACCTTCGACCGCGGCGCGGCGACAACCGTCGAGTGGGAGAAGCTGTCTCGGGGCACGGCGGCAACATACCCTCCCGTCGGCCGCCCCGCGGCGCGCCCGGCGCCGGAGGTTGCCAAACGAACGTTCGTTCAGGTAGGGTGGCGCCATGACAGCCGACGATCGGTTCCAGTCGATCATCGCCGCCGAGGACAAGATCGAGCCCGCCGACCCGATGCCGGACGGCTACCGCAAGACCCTGATCCGCCAGATGGCCCAACACGCCCACTCCGAGGTGATCGGCATGCAGCCCGAGGCCAACTGGATCGCCCGGGCCCCCACCCTCCGTCGCAAGGCCATCCTCATCGCCAAGGTCCAAGACGAGGCCGGTCACGGCCTCTACCTCTACTCGGCGTCGGAGACCCTCGGCCCCGGCCGCGACCAGCTCCAGGAGTTGCTCCACCAAGGCAGGCACAAGTACTCGTCGATCTTCAACTACCCCACGCTGACCTGGGCCGACATCGGCGCCATCGGGTGGCTCGTCGACGGCGCCGCCATCACCAACCAGGTCATGCTCACCCGCACCTCCTACGGCCCCTACGCCCGGGCGATGGTGCGCATCTGCAAGGAGGAGTCGTTCCACCAGCGCCAGGGTTACGAGGCGCTCCTCACCATGAGCCGGGGGTCGGACGAGCAGAAGGCGATGGTCCAAGACGCGATCAACCGCTGGTGGTGGCCGTCGTTGATGATGTTCGGGCCCCACGACGCCGACTCGACGCACACCAAGGAGTCGATGGCCTGGAAGATCAAGAGGGTCACCAACGACGACCTCCGCCAGCAATTCGTCGACATGACCGTCCCGCAATGCGAGTTCCTGGGCATGACGCCGCCCGACCCCGACCTCAAGTGGAACGAGGAGCGAGGTCACTACGACTTCGGGGAGATCGACTGGGACGAGTTCTGGCGGGTCGTCAAAGGCGACGGCCCCATGAACCGCGAGCGCACGGCGCGCAAAGTCAGGGCGTGGGAGGACGGCGCCTGGGTGCGAGAGGCCGCCGCGGCGCACGCAGCGAAGACCGCCGCCCGGGCGACCGCGACGCGGGCGGCGAAACGACAAGACGACAAGAGAGGAGAGCCACATGGCGTATGAAGTCCCGACGGTCCCGGGCGAGGAGGAGGCCGAGGCCCCGGCGGAGTCGAGCGGAGGCGAGTGGCCCATGTGGGAGGTCTTCGTGCGGGCCAAGCGCGGCCTCTCCCGCCTGCATGTGGGCAGCCTGCACGCCGCGGACGCCGCCGCCGCCCTCGAGAGCGCCCGAGACGTCTACACCCGCCGCGGCGAGGGGGTCAGCGTGTGGGTGGTCCCGAGCGACGCGGTGCATGCCTTCGAGCCGGAGGCGGCGGCCGACTACACGGATGCCAACCAGAAGGTCTATCGCCTCGCTGAGGCATACGACATCCCCGACGAAGCGGGGAAGATGTGAGCGACGCGGGCGGGTCTGAGGCCGGGGACGAGCGCCCGGCCGCAACGGCCCCGCAAAAGGCGTCGGTGCCGGAAGGCGAGGTCGCCCGTCTCTTGGCCCACGCCGACGACAACCTGATCCTCAGCCAGCGGCTCGGCGAGTGGATCTCCAACGCCCCCGAGCTTGAGATCGACATCGCCCTGGCGAACATCGCCCTCGACCACCTCGGGGTCGCCCGAGCCCTCTACACGTGCGCCGCCGAGCTGGAGGGCGCCGGCCGGGCCGAAGACGACCTGGCCATGTTCCGCAGCGAGAGGGAGTTCACCAACGCCCTGCTGGTTGAGCAGCCCAACGGCGACTTCGCCCGCACCATGATTCGCCAGCTCCTCTTCGACGCCTATCAGTCCGAGTTGTGGGACGACCTGTCCAAGTCGGGCGGCGAGGCGGTGGGTATCGCCGCCAAGGCCCTCAAGGAGGCCTCCTACCACCTGCGTTTCTCCTCCCGCTGGGTGATCCGGCTCGGCGACGGGACCGAAGAGTCCCGTCAACGGGCGCAGACGGCGCTCGACGAGCTCTGGCCCTACACCGGCGAGCTGTTCGAAGGCGACGCGGCCCGCTACCGGGGCGCCTGGCGCTCCGTCGTCGAGGGCGTGCTGGCCGAGGCGACCCTTGAGATCCCGGTCGGCGCCCACCAGCACACGGGCGGCCGCAGGGGGCTTCACACCGAGCACCTCGGCCATCTCTTGGCCGAGATGCAATGGGTGCAACGCAGCTACCCGGGGCTGAAGTGGTGAGGGCGCCGACGATCGACCTCGCCCTGGCGAGAAAGGCCCTCGACTCGGTGACCGACCCCGAGATCCCGGTGTTGACCATCTCCGACCTGGGGATCCTCCGCGGCGTGACCGTCGAGGGCGACACCGTGGTCGTCACGATCACACCCACCTACTCGGGGTGCCCGGCGATGGACCGGATCTCAGACGACGTCACCGCAGCCCTGTCCCGCCACGGCTTCGACGACGTCGAGGTGCGCCTTACCCACTCGCCCGCGTGGAGCACCGACTGGATCACCGAGGAGGCCCGTCGCAAGCTGGACGAGCACGGGATAGCCCCCCCGGGGCCCGAAGGCGAAGTCGTCTGCCCCAGGTGCCGAGCCCCGTCGCCGAGGATGACGGCCCGCTTCGGCTCGACGGCCTGCAAGGCCCTCATGACCTGCTCCTCGTGCGGGGAGCCGTTCCACTACTTCAAGGAGTTGCGTTGAGCGGGCGGGTCTTCCACAAGCTGCGCGTGTCCGAGGTGGCGCCCCTAACCGACGACTCGGCGGCAGTCACCCTCGCGGTCCCGGCCGACCTCCGCGACGAGTTCGCCTACCTGCCCGGCCAGCACGTCACGGTCCGGGCCGTCGTCGGCGGCCGGGACGTGCGCAGGCCCTACTCGATCTGCGCCGACGCCGCCTCCGGGAAGCTCAGGTTGGGCGTCAAGAGGATCCCCGGCGGCGTGTTCAGCACATACGCCACCACTGAGCTGAAGGCCGGGGACGAGCTTGAGGCGGCGGCCCCGACGGGGGACTTCACCATCGAGATCGACCCCTCCAAGCGGCGCCGGGCGGCGGCGATCGCCGCCGGCTCGGGGATCACCCCCGTTCTCTCCCTCATCTCAACGTCGCTGGAGTCGGAGCCGGAGGCCTCCTGGGCCCTGCTGTACGGGAACAGGACGGTCGCCGACATCATGTTCCTCGAGGAGTTGGAGGGGCTGAAGGACCGTCACCCCGGCCGGTTCCAGCTCATCCACCTGCTCAGCCGGGAAGGCGCCGACGCTCCGTTGCTGTCGGGCCGCATCGACGCGGAGAAGGTCGCCGCCGTGCACTCCGACCTGTTGGGCGGCGCCCCGGTGGGCGAGTGGTTCCTCTGCGGCCCCCGCGACATGACGACGGCGGCCGAGGAGGCGTTGCGGGGCCTCGGCGCCGACGAAGGCGCCGTCCGAGTCGAGTTGTTCCACTCGGGCCCGGTCGACGCCTCGACCCTCCCCCCCGAGCCTCCCGAGGGAGAGGGCTCGGTCGACCTCACCGTGATCTTCGACGGGCGGGCCGTGAGCGCCCGGACGGCGCCGGAGACGTCGATCCTCGACGCGGCGCTCCGCGTCCGCCCCGAGATCCCCTACTCCTGCCGGTCGGGGATGTGCGCCACCTGCAGGGCCGTCGTCGAGGAGGGCGAGGTGACGATGGTCAAGAACCACGCCCTGATCGACTCCGAGGTCGAGGCAGGCCACGTCTTGACCTGCCAATCGCACCCGGCGCCGGGCAAGGTCGTGGTGCGATACGACCGTCGCTGATCGTGGGCGGCCGCCGCACGAGAGCCGACGTGGTGTCCGCCGCCGGGCGATTGTTCGCCGAGTGGGGTTATCACGGGACGTCGATGCGGGATCTCGGGAGGGAGCTGGGGCTTCTGGGTTCGTCGCTCTACGCCCACGTCGACTCCAAGCAGGACCTGCTGGTCGAGGTGGTCGAGGCGGGCGCCCGGCTCTTCGAGGCGTCGGCGGAGCGGGCCCTCGCCTGCGACGGCGCCTCGGCCGACCGCCTGCGGGCCCTCATCTCCGGCCATGTCGACGTCGTGCTCGACAACCCGGCCGTCGCCCGCACGTTCCTCAACGAGGCCCGCACGCTCGACGAGGGGCGGCGCGCCGCGGTGACCGAGATGAGGGACCACTACGAGGCCGCCTTCCGGGCCACGCTGGAGCGGGGCGCCGAAGACGGCTCGTTCCGCGAGGACGTCGACCCGAGGACCCACTCGATCTTCATCCTCTCGATCCTCAACGCCGTCGAGCGGTGGTACTCCCCGCACGGTGAGATGAGCCGGCGGGAGCTGGTCGAGGAGCTGAGCCGGTTCGCTCTCTCGGCGTTGCGCCCGAGCGGCTTGTGATCCGGCCCGAGATCGGCCATCGTGACGGCTGTGAAGATAGTTCTCGCATACTCGGGCGGCCTTGACACATCGGTGATCCTCGCTTGGCTGAGAGAGGAGTACGACGCCGAGGTGATCGCCTACACGGCCGACGTCGGCCAGGGGGCGGAGGCCGGCGAGGCTGTCGAGAAGGCGCTCGCCACCGGCGCCGTCGCCGCGGTGGCCGACGACCTGATCTCCGAGTTCGTCGTCGACGCCGTGTTCCCCGCCCTCCGAGCCGCCGCCGTGTACGAGTTCGATTACCTCCTGGGCACCTCCCTGGCCCGCCCCGTCATCACGAAGGGGTTGGTGGAGACCGCCCGCCAATACGGGGCGGACGCCATCTCCCACGGCGCCACCGGCAAGGGCAACGACCAGGTTCGCTTCGAGCTGTGCGCCGCGGCGCTGGCGCCCGACCTGAAGACCATCGCCCCGTGGCGGGTGTGGAAGATGGGGGGCAGGTCCGACCTGATGTCCTACGCGGCGGACCGCGGGATACCCGTGCCCGCCACCAGGGAGGAGCCCTACTCGATCGACGCCAACCTGTTCCACACCTCCTACGAGGGCGGCGTCTTGGAGGACCCGTGGGCGCCGCCGCCGCCGGGGATGTTCCGCATGACGGCTGACCCCGAGGACGCCCCGGACGCGCCTCGGGAGATCACCATCGGCTTCACCTCGGGCGCCCCCGTCTCGATCGACGGCGAGGCGCTTGACCCCGTGGAGCTGCTCACCCGGCTCAACGGCGTCGCCGGCGAGCACGGGGTCGGCCGCATCGACATCGTCGAGAACCGCTTCGTCGGCATCAAGAATCGCGGCGTGTACGAGACGCCGGGCGGGGCCGTGCTCCACGCCGCCCGCCAGGCGATCGAGTCGATCACCCTCGACCGCGAGGTTCTCCGCCTGCGCGACCTGTTGGCGAGGCGTTACGCCGAGATCGTGTACAACGGGTTCTGGTTCTCCCCCGAGCGCGTCGAGCTGCAGAAGACGATGGACTCGATCCAGGCGCCGGTGAGCGGCGAGGCCCGCTTGACCCTCTACAAGGGGTCGGTGAGGACGACGGGCCGTCGGTCCCCCAACTCCCTCTACCGGGAGGACGCCGCCACCTTCGAGGTCGAGGACGTGATCAATCAGGGCGACGCCGAGGGTTTCATCAACTTCAACGCGTTGCGGATAAGGGGATTCGGGACGGGGCGATGACCCTCTGGGGAGGCCGGTTCGAGGGCCCGATGAGCGAAGGCGCCTGGGCGTTCACGACCGACGAGTCCGACCGCAGGCTCCTCGAGGTCGATGTTGAGGGGTCGTTGGCCCATGCGGCGATGCTCGGGGAGACTGCGGTGATCTCCTCGGATGAGGCGGCGGCGTTGTCGGCGGGCCTGACGACGATCCTGGACGAGGCCCGGTCGGGCGAGTTCGCTTTCGCCGAGTCCGACGAGGACGTGCACACGGCGGTGGAGCGGCGCCTCGGGGAGCTGATCGGCGAGACGGCGGGCAAGTTGCACACCGGGCGGTCCCGCAACGACCAGGTCGCCCTCGACTTGAGGCTCTACCTGAGTCGGTCCGTCGCCTCGCGCATCCGCGGGCTTCACGACCACGCGGGGGCCTTGGCCGACGTCGCCGAGACCCACGCCGCCGCGGTCATCCCGTCGTACACCCATCTCCAGCAGGCCCAGGCGACCACGCTCGGCCACCACCTTCTCGCATATGCGTGGATGGCGTTGCGGGCGGCGGAGCGTTTCGCAGGCGCCGGGGCCCGGATCGGGGTCTCGCCTCTGGGGGCTGCCGCCTCGGCGGGGTCGTCGCTGCCGCTTGACCGCGAGGGGCCGGCGAGGGCCTTGGGTATGAGCGGGGTCATCCCGAACTCGCTCGACGCAGTGGGGGCCCGGGACTTCGTCGCCGAGTATGTCTTCTGCTGCGCCCAGGCGATGACCGATCTCTCCCGGCTCGCTGAGGAGATGGTGTTGTGGTCCACCAGCGAGTTCGGGTGGCTGACTCTCGGCGACGAGGTGAGCACAGGCTCCTCGGCGTTGCCTCACAAGAGGAACCCGGACATCGCCGAGCTGGTTCGGGGCCGCGCCGCGTCGGTGGCGGGCGACCTGTCCGCGATCTTGTCCTTGCAGAAGGGCCTGCCCCTCGCCTACAACCGGGATCTTCAAGAGGACAAGCGGATCGTGTTCCACGCCGACGACACCCTGGCCGCTTGCCTCGACGCGATGGCGGAGCTGATTCGGGGAGTGGAGTTCCACCCGCCGCCGCCCTCGGCGGAGACGGCCGCTCTCGACTTGGCCGAGGCGTTGGTGGGCCGCGGGGCGCCGTTCCGGGAGGCTCACGACGCGGTGGGGAGGCTCGTCGCTCGTTTGGAGCGGTCGGGGAGGTCCCTCGCTGAGGCGAGTTGGGAGGACTTGAGGGCCGTGGACGCCAGGTTCGCCGAGCCCGACCTGGGCCTGCTCGACCCCCGGTCGTCGATCTCGCGGCGGGTGACCGCCGGGTCGGGGCGGCCCGAGTCGGTGCGGGAGCAGATCGCCGCCATCCGCGCCGTCATCGCCTAGAGCCATGTGTGCAGAATTCCCGACAGGGGCCGCGTTGTTGCACACGCATCGAGACTCACGAGCGGCATCGGCCGCGGCCCATCCGCTGCGTCTGATCAGCCGGGCGCCGCCTACCAGTCGGCTCGTTCGACCTTGGGGCTGGGGATCACCGTGGAAGTGGATTCGTCGAATCGGCGGGCTGTGATGCGGCCGTCGTCGGTTGTGATCAGCATGTAGGCGCCGGAGGCGTCGGAGGCGAGGTCGACGATCTTGTGTTCCAGCGTCTCGGTCTCGACCCGCCCGGCGGCGGTGTCAACGATCACAAGTTCCGGCTCTTCGGTCGAGCCGATCCAGATCCTCGAGTCGCGGTCGACCGCAATCGAGTCGAGACGCGTCTCCGACTCATACAGAGGGCCCGCGTCGTCGAAGCCGCCTTCGCCGGGGTTGGGAACCCAGTAGATCTGATAGACGTCGTACTCCTCCATTGTGAGCACCGCGAGGCCGCCCGCCGGCGAGAGAGCGGCGTCGTGCACGGAAAGGGAGAAGGCCCCTTCGAGATCGACGTGTCGGGACGACGAGTAGAGCCGCACCAAGGGCGCTCCGATGTAGGCGGCGGCGCTCACGTCGTGTGTCGAGTCGGTGACAACTCCATAGCCGAGTTCCCTGTATGCCCCTCCGGTGCGCAGCCATCCGACACCGGATGTCGGCTCACAACAGGTTGACACATACAACCCCTCGGGACCCACGGTCACAGCCTCAACACCAGAGAATTCGTTTGGTGTGGCGGGATCCCACTGCGGCGGGTCGTATTGATCTGTGACCCCCCAGTCGTCGCCGATGCGGCTGACCTCAAAGATCGGGTACCCGCCGACACCGCAGGCGTAGACCGTGGAGGGCATGTCGTTGGGGATGGCCACGGTTGGCATCGGCGCCGAAGCCGTGGTGGTCGTCGGCTCGAGGGTTGTCGTCGGCGCCGAGGTCGTCGCGGCGACGGTGGTCGTGGGGGCGGTTGTGGTCGCTGCGGGCGACGCCGTTCGGCAGCCCACGACGGCGACCGCGGCCGTCACCAGCGCGGCGGCTGCCTTCGGGCGCCTCAACAACCTCAACCTCCCGAACCTCAACCTCCCGGTCGCTGCCTGCCATCCTACCAGTCCGCTGTTGCCCGTCGCGGAGTCGGCGCTCCCGGCGCCGGCTTGATCGGCGCGGTCGCAGCCTGAGGGGGGTAGGCTGGCCGCATCATGTCTGACAAAGTCACCTTCAATCTCCGCAACCAGGACGGCGAGGCGGTCTCCGACGCCGACTTCGCCGGCAGAAAGTATGTGATGTTCTTCTACCCCCGGGCCATGACGCCGGGCTGCACCGTCGAGTCGTGCGACTTCAGGGACAGCCACGACGAGCTTGCCGAGGCCGGGTATCGGGTGGTGGGCGTGAGCCCCGACCAGCCGTCGCTCAACAAGAAGTTCAGGGAGGCGGAGAGCCTCAACTTCGACCTGCTGTCCGATGAGGACCACTCGTTGGCCGAGAGCCTGGGCGCCTGGGGCGAGAAGCGGTCCCACGGCAAGGTGGTCGAAGGCCTCATCCGCTCGACCTTCGTCGTCGACGAGGAGGGGGCGGTCGCCCGGGCCTACCGGAACGTGCGCGCCCAGGGCCACGTCGACAAGGTGAAGGCCGACCTGCTCGGCTGACCCTCCCCAGGGGCGCCGCCCCCTGGCCCCGCCGTCGAACACGACCGGCTTGCTCGGCTGGAGGTCGATGCGGTTGTGCGCTCGCGATCGGGGAGATCATCGCGATTAGAGCCTCACCGGCGCGCACACCACTAGGCTGGACTCGGATTGTTCTGCGGGAGCGGCGATGACGGCAAGATTGGTCGGGATCTACGGGAGCCAGCCCGCCGCCGAGCTGGCCGAGGGGTTGTCGCCCTTCGGGTTCCAGCTTGAGCATGTCGTTGATCTGCGCTCATGGTTGTCGAGCCGCTCATCGCCGCTTCTTGTCTTCGTTGTCGGCCCCGAAGCCGGGCTGGCCGAGTTGGCCGAGGCATGCCGGAGGACTGCTCGGGTTGTGGCGCTCTTGGAGTCGCGGTCCGATGTTCTCGTCGTGGCGGTGTTGCGGGCGGGCGCTCTCAGCTATGTGTCCGTCCACGACGACTCCGAGCATATGGCGATGGCCCTGGATGCCGCTTCGCGGGGTTGCTCGTTGTTCCCGCGGGCGCTCAAGGACTTGGTCGTCCGCGACGGGCCGGCGAGCTGTCTGGACGAGCTGGAGATCGACTGGCTGCAAGGGATCGCCGACGGGTCGACCGTGGTGGCCGTGGGCCGCGGCGCCGGGTTCTCCGAACGCGAGATGTATCGGCGCCTCCTCAGGATCTACAAGAAGCTCGGGGTCGACAATCGCAGGGAGGCGTTGGCTGTGGCCCATCGGCTGCGGCTGATCCGTCAGGTGTGACTCACCAGTCGGCTCTGTCGACCTTGGGGCTGGGGATCACCGTGGAAGTGGATTCGTCGAATCGGCGGGCTGTGATGCGGCCGTCGTCGGTTGTGATCAGCATGTAGGCGCCGGAGGCGTCGGAGGCCAGGTCGACGATCTTGTGTTCCAGCGTCTCGGTCTCGACGCGCCCGGTGGCAGTGTCCACGATCACCAGCTCGGGCTCTTCGGCCGAGCCGAGCCAGATTCTCGAGTCGCGGTCGACGGCAATCGAGTCGAGACGCGTGTCCGACTCGTACAGAGGGCCCGCGTCGTCGAAGCCGCCTTCGCCGGGGTTGGGAACCCAGTAGATCTGATAGACGTCGTACTCCTCCATTGTGAGCACCGCGAGGCCGCCCGCCGGCGAGAGAGCGGCGTCGTGCACGGAAAGGGAGAAGGCCCCTTCGAGATCGACGTGTCGGGACGACGAGTAGAGCCGCACCAAGGGCGCTCCGATGTAGGCGGCGGCGCTCACGTCGTGTGTCGAGTCGGTGACAACTCCATAGCCGAGTTCCTTGTATGCCCCTCCGGTGCGCAGCCATCCGACACCGGATGTCGGCTCACAACAGGTTGACACATACAACCCCTCGGGACCCCCGGTCACAGCCTCAACACCGAAGAATTCGTTTGGTGTGGCGGGATCCCACTGCGGCGGGTCGTATTGGTCTGTGACCCCCCAGTCGTCGCCGATGCGGCTGATCTCGTAGATCGGGTACCCGCCGACACCGCAGGCGTAGACCGTGGAGGGCATGTTGTTGGGGATGGCCACGGTTGGCATCGGCGCCGAAGCCGTGGTGGTCGTCGGCTCGAGGGTTGTCGTCGGCGCCGAGGTGGTCGCGGCGACGGTGGTTGAGGGAGTCTCGACGACGGTGGTCGAAGGCACGGCTGTGGTCGAAGGGGTGCCTGTGGTCTCTGCGGGCGACGCTGCGCCGCAGCCGACGACGGCGACCGCGACCAAGATCAGCGCGGCGCTGACCGCCTTCGGGTACCTCGGCAACCTCAACCTTCCGGTCCGCTGTCGGTCAACCTACCAGTCCGCCGTCGGTTGGCGCGGTGCAAAGCGAGTCGAATCGGCACGAATCTTGGCGGAGGGCTGTCGCCGCCGGTCATTGGCGAGTAGTCGGGGGGACTCACCAGTCGGCTCTGTCGACCTTGGAGCTGGGGATCGCCATGTATGTGGATTCGTCGAATCGGCGGGCCATGAGGCGGCCGTCGTCGGTTGTGATCAGCATGTAGGCGCCGGAGGCGTCGGACGCCAGGTCGACGATCTTGTGTTCCAGCGTCTCGGTCTCGACGCGCCCGCCGGCGGTGTCCACGATCACCAGCTCGGGCTCCTTGGCCGAGCCGAGCCAGATTCTCGAGTCGCGGTCGACGGCAATCGAGTCGAGACGCGTGTCCGACTCGTACAGAGGCTCCGCATCGCCGAGGGCGCCTGCGACAGGGACGGGGATCCAGTAGACACGCCGGATATCGTTCTGGTCCATCGTGAGCACGGCGACGCCGCCCTCCGGCGAGAGAGCGGCGTCGAGCACCCCGGGGGTCTCGGGCCCGGCGAGGTCGACGGCACCGGACGACGAGGAGACCTCCACATATAGGCCGGCGTGAGTGGTCACCCTCACGTCGCGAACAGCGTCGGTTACTACTCCTAGGCCCAGATTCTCAGCGGCGCCTCCGGCGTACCGCCACGTGATCCCCGCTGCGGGTGCGCAGCAAGTGGAGACGTAGAGTCCGTCGGCTCCGACGACGATCCGGCCGACGACGTTCTCCTCAGGTGTCCGCGGGGTACCGTCCCGGCCCGGCAGGTCGAATTGATCTGTGACCTCCCAGTTGTCGCCGGTACGGCTGATCTCGTATATCGGTACCCCGTCGACACCGCAGGCGTAGAGCTTGGAGGGCATGTCGTGGGGGATGGCCAAAGTTGACATCGGGGTCGAGGCTGTGGTGGCCGTCGGCTCGAGGGTTGTCGTTGAGGTCGGCGGCAGGGTCGTCGCGGCGACGGTGGTCGAGGGAATCTCGGTAGCGGTGGTCGAGGAAGCTTCGCCGGCCGTGGTTGAGGAAGCGACGGTGCTCGCCGCCGGAGCTGAAACACCACAGCCGACGAGGCCGACCGCCACCAATACCAGGGTGCAGTAAGTCAGGTACTTCAATCTGGGTAGATCCAGTAGCCGGCAGCCTTGTTGGCGAGTCCGTGCATCATTATGTAGGCCAGGAAGGTATTCCACACGGCCCCCGAGCCAAGAGGATTCTTACGATTCATGTGGAGTCTTCTGAGCAGTAGGAGCCATCCATTCAGGGTCTCCCTCCGCCACACTCCGTCGGTACGTATCCGTCGGCCTGTGAAGTTCCACACCAATTGCTGGATGAATTCGGCGTCGTCTGACCGCCGTCCCCATCTCACATATGGCGTCCGAGCCGGGCAGCTTGAGTCGACGTGGATGTGGTTGTAGTGCTCATCCTTGTCGGCGTATGCGTCGATGTGGCCGGTGAAGTATCGTCGCAGCGAGGCGTTAACCGCCAAGTAAAGACGCCGCTGGTCCAGACGAGGGGAATCCCAGCTTCTCTTCGGACGATACATATCCATGTAGGTACCGTCCGCGAACCGGATGAAATTGACATCCCAGGCTTTGGCATGCTGATGCCAGCTAACTCGATTGTAGCCACCAAACCCGGAGTGTCCTATCCAACCGAGGTCGGCCTTCTTATAGATGCGGGCGTAGTGGGCGAAGTTGAGTGCCCAGCGGTCGCACGTTCGACGGAAACCCTTGTTGATTAGCATCGACGAAGCTACATAGTCACCGGTTCCCCCTTCACCGCCGTACATGATGGTCTTGCCGCCGATGGCGCTCACTCGTGTCGTGTTGGCGTATGACGCCGATTCAGGTATATTGCCGCATGACTGGTTGTCCTGACGACCCATGGTCTATCTCCCTCCGAACTCGAGCTCGTGGCGGCTTCCATCTGTGCCGACGAACGACGCCACTTGATTTGTGTTCCTGACCCAACGGTCACCGCTCGGTCGATGAGTAGCGGGAAGGCCCGAAACGTCGACCGTCACCAGACTTCCGTCGCCGTCGAAACCGATGACGACCTCTCCGGCTTCGGTGTCGAGGGCAGGCCCGGGCCGTACTTGGTTCACACGACCGTTCGGGTCAATGTCAGACAGAAACGCCTGTGCGCGGGTGGTGATAGCCACTGTGTGGTTGCCGAGCGAGTCGGTGCTGGATGCCGTCACCGAAGGGTGGGGGAAGGGGGGCCGCATGATACGGTCGCGCCGTTTCACCTTCCATTGCCCGAGGGCGGTCGCGGCGGTGCCGACCACCAACTCGTAGGCCGTCTCCAAGCCAAACCCGCCCATCGCCTCGCCGATGACGATCAGGGGCCGGCTCGGTAGGATGTGGGTGACCTGGCCCCCGATGTCGCCCAGCCACCCTTGCGAGACCTCGACCGGCCGGAGGGACGTGCCGACAGCGAAGACCGCTGGACGGTACGTCATGATCTCCGCCCTGTTGGTCGTGACCTCGAGCAGCTCGTCGATTGCCGGCTCGTCGGCGAGGGCCGCAGGGCGTTCCGCCAGATAGTCGCCGGACTCGAATTCGTAGGAATCGACCATGATCGGGAAACCGCCGGCGACGACGACCTCGGCGCCGATCACCGCAACACAGCGAGCGTGGAAATCCGGGTCCAGCGCATGCCTTGCCACCTCGCCGGTTGTGAGATCCGTGACCTCCACAATCCGACGATCGGTCTTGGGGTCGGTCGTCAGGGAGGCGACCTTGGTCGCGCCAAGGGCGACGGCCGTCGGCGAGTCAAGGTCAACGGAGTGGTCCCGGATGCGAGCTATGACGGGGAAGCCCGGGAGAAGCATGAGCCCGGCGACCGCCAGACCGCCATGCAGAAAGTCTCTTCGCGTTGGCACGGTCACAACCTCCTAGACCGCTATCTATGAATCAGCATAGTGGTGGAGACGAGCCGACGCCGGACGAATCCTGGCAGGTATCTGCCAGTGCGGGTCATGGCGGAACTCCTGCCCGCTCGCCCGGAGCGTTCGGGCCGGTCCCATCGGAGAGGCGGGTCGGGCGGACCCGGCCTCCCCGAGGCCGCCGCCCCCTATTCGACGGTCCAGGCGCCGTGTGAGCTGATCAGCTTCTCGAGGTCGCCTTCACCCTGCCTCGCCCTGGCCTCCCTGACCTGGGCGTTGACCGAAGCGCCGTAGGTGGGCCGGGCGACATCGCGGAAGACGCCCAGCGGGGTCGGCCCGTACGGGCCGTGCGACAGGCGACTCAAGGCGAACGCCACGCTCGGGTCGGGCCGGGCGGCGTCGTGCGTCAAGATCGCGGCGGGGTCGACCGAGGACGAGTCGACGATCGTCGCCGTCCCCTCCCTCATCACGACCGCCTTGGCCCCGCCGTCGAACACGACTGGCTTGCCCTGCTGGAGGTCGATGCGGTTGTGCGCCCGCTCCTCCTTGCCGGTGATCTGGATGAACGCCTTGTCGTTGAAGACGTTGCAGTTCTGGTAGATCTCGACGAAGGCGGCGCCTTCGTGCTCGTAGGCGGCCTTGAGCATCTCCTGGGTGTGGCGCCTGTCCATGTCCAACGTGCGGGCCACGAACGAGGCCTCCGCCCCCAAAGCCAGCGACACCGGGTTGAACGGCCTGTCGACCGACCCGTGCGGCGACGACTTGGTCATCTTCCCGATCTCGGAGGTGGGGGAGTACTGACCTTTGGTCAGGCCGTAGATCTGGTTGTTGAGCAGCAGGATGTTCAGGTTGACGTTCCGCCGCAACACATGGATCAGGTGATTCCCGCCGATGGAGAGGGCGTCGCCGTCGCCGGTGATGACCCACACCGACAGGTCGGGCCGGGTGGTGGCGATCCCGGAGGCGATGGCCGGGGCCCGGCCGTGGATCGAGTGCATCCCGTAGGTGTTCATGTAGTAGGGGAAGCGGGAGGAGCACCCGATCCCGGAGACGAACACGAACTCCTCGCGGGGCCGCCCCAACCCGGCGAGGAACTGCTGGACCGCCGCCAGGATCGTGTAGTCGCCGCAGCCCGGGCACCAGCGGACCTCCTGGTCGGTCTGGAAGTCGGCCCTGGTGTAGGCGGGTGTCGTCACTTGAGCATCTCCATGATCTTGTCGGTGATCTCCCAGACCTTGAACGGCTCGCCGGCGACTTTGCTCAACCCGGTGGCGTCGACCAGGAACTCGGCCCGGATGTGCTTCAGGAGTTGGCCGGTGTTCAACTCCGGGATCAGGATCTTGTCGTAGGAGTTGAGCACGTCGCCGAGGTTCGTCGGCATCGGGCTCAGATACCGGAGGTGGGCGAAGGCGACCTTGCAGCCCTCCATCCGCGCCCTCCGCGCCGCGGCCTTGATCGACCCGTGGGTCGAGCCCCACCCGAGCACCAGGAGGTCGGCGCCCTCGTCGCCCGACACCTCGATCGGCGGCAGGTCGTTGGCGATGTTCGCCACCTTCCAGGCGCGGGCGTCCGTCATGAGCTGATGGTTCGCCGGGTCGTAGGAGACGTTCCCGGAGACCGCCTCCTTCTCCAAGCCCCCGACGCGGTGCTCCAAACCCGGCGTTCCCGGCGCCGCCCAAGGCCGGGCGAAGGTGTCGACGTCTCGCATGTAGGGGAGGAAGGCGCCGTCGGGGCCGTTGGGGTGCCTGGCGAACCTCACCTTGAACTCCTCGATTGCGGAGACGTCGGGCAAGAGCCACGGCTCCGACCCGTTGGCGACGTGGTTGTCGCTGAGCAACAGGACCGGCGTCATGTACTTGACGGCGATCCGGGCCGCCTCGATGGCCATGTTGAACGCCTCGGACGGCGCGGCGACGGCGAGAACCGGGATGGGGGCCTCGCCGTGGCGCCCGTACAACGAGAACAACAGGTCCGACTGCTCCGGCTTGGTCGGCAGGCCGGTCGAAGGCCCGCCCCGCTGCACGTTGATGACGATCATCGGCAACTCGAGCATGAAGGCCAGGGAGATGGCCTCGCTCTTCAGGGCGATCCCCGGCCCCGACGAGCCGGTGACGGCCAGGTTGCCCGCGAAGGCGGCCCCGATCGCCGTGCCCACCCCGGCGATCTCGTCCTCGGCCTGGAAGGTGCGCACGCCGAAGTTCTTGTGACGGGACAGCTCGTGCAGCACGTCGGAGGCCGGGGTGATCGGGTAGGTGCCGTAGAACAGCGGGAGCCCCGACTTCACGGACGCCGCGATCAGCCCCCAGGCCAAGGCGGTGTTGCCGTTCACGTTGGTGTACGTGCCCGGGGCGAGTGAGGCCGGCCTGATCTCGAAGGTGTTCTTGGCGGCCTCGGTGGCCAGCCCGAAGGTGTACCCGGCCTTGAAGGCGGCGACGTTGGCGGCCGCCACGTCCTCGCTCTTCCCGAACTTGGCCTTCACCCACTCGATCGTCGGCTCGGTCGGTCGGTGGAACAACCAGGCCATCAGGCCGAGGGCGAAGAGGTTCTTCGAGCGCAGCACGCTTCGGCCGCTGACCCCGGTGCCCTTCACGGCCTCTTTGGTGAGGTCGTCCATCGGGGCCTTGATCACCCGGTACCCGGTGAGCGAGTCGTCTTCTAGCGGGTTGGCCGCATACCCGGCCTTCGCCAGGTTCCGCTCGTCGAACGCGTCGGTGTTGACGATCAGCGTCCCTCCCTGCCGGAGGTCCGGGAGGTTCTTCATGAGGGCGGCGGGGTTCATGGCCACCAGGCAGTCGGGCTCGTCCCCGGCGGTGAGGATGTCGAAGTCCGCTATCTGCACCTGGAACGCCGAGACGCCGGCGAGGGTCCCGGCCGGGGCGCGGATCTCGGCCGGGAAGCTGGGGAGCGTCGACAGGTCGTTGCCGAACAGGGCCGATGCGTCGGTGAAGCGGGCGCCCGCGAGTTGCATCCCGTCGCCGGAGTCGCCGGCGAAGCGGACGACGAGTTTGTCGACCGTCTCGGTCGGGGTGTCGGAGGGCTCGGTCGGGGTGTCGGGGGGCTCTGCTGTGGCGATGTCGTCGGCCACCGGGTTTTTCCTTGTGGTGTTGTGCATGTGCGGCGCCGCCCCGATGGGGTCTTCCCGCCGCGTGGTGTCTGAGGTGTCCAAGTCTATCCCGGGCTGTGCGAAGTTCAACGACCTGAGGCCGAGCTTCTCATGGGCGGCGCCGGTCGGTCGTAGACCGGTCGCTGGGACCTGCGCGCGCGAGGCCCCGGGCCCTTCACTCGCTCAGTGTGCCGCCCTTGACCTCCAGATGGGGAACCGCCGAGTCGGGTTGGTCCACGGCCACCGCCAGCTCCACGCCGCCCGCGTTGGAGTGGAGCACGTAGAGGGCGTCGATGTTGACCTGCGAGTCGGCGAGGGAGCGGGTGAGCCTGGCCAACTCGCCGGGGCGGTGGGGCATCTGCGCGGTGAGCACGGGGTGCTCCTCAAACGACAGCGCCGCTTCCTCCAACACCCTCCGAGCGGTGGTCGGCTCCTTCACGATGATCCTCGTCGTGCCCTCCCCGTCGTGGCCGTAGACGGCCAGGGCCTCAATGTTGACGCCACATGCGGCGAGGGCTTCGGTGAGGGCGGCCAGCCTGCCCGGCTGGTTCGCCATCCGTACGACGAATTCTCTCATGACGCCCCGACTCTATGCCTGTTGCGATCGTTCCCGCGCATCGGGGGCCGTGGGGCGGCGGGGACCCCGCTGTTCACGGATCCCCGGCCCGCACCGAGCGGGGGTCTGGGGGCGGCGCCCGGCCCCGCTTCGACATGTAGGCCCGCCAGATGATCCGGGCGGCGGCGGCCCGGATCGGCCTCCACGGCTCTCCGAGGATCTCCAACTCCTCCTCGTCGGGGACCGAGGCCAACCCGAGCGTCTCCGCCGCGCCGACCCGGAGCGCCCGGTCCCCGACAGGGAACACGTCGGGGCGGCCCTGGGCGGAGAGGAGGTATGCGTCCGCCGTCCAGGGCCCGATCCCTTTCAGGGCCGTGAGCCGCTCCCGGGCGATGTGAGCGGGGCAGTCGTCGAGGGCGGCGAAGTCGAGCTCGCCGCTGATCGCCCGCTCCGCCAACCCCGCCAGGCACTCCGCTTTCCGGCGGGTGGCGCCGACGTCGCGTATGCCCTCGGCGCCGAGCCGGGCGAGGCTCTCGGCGCTCACCCCGCCCACGGCCTCCGCCAGCCGGGCGAACAGCGCGGCGGCCGACTCGAGCGACACCTGCTGCTCGAGGACGAGGAGCGTCAGCGTCGGCAGCCCTGGTCGACGGGGCGCCCACTCCGGCGCCCCGAAGCGGTCGATGGCCCTCGCCAGGGCCCGGTCCTCGGATGCGAGAAGGGCGCAGGCCTGCCGGTGGGTCTCGGCGTCGAGCCTGTCCACCACCCGGAGAGCGGAGGCCGCCGCCACCGGCCCGAATACCCTGCTGTCGGCGCGGCCCGCCTCAGCGTTGTCGGAGAGGGCCCACATCCGGTCGGCGCCGATCGGCCGGGGCGGGCGGGCCGATCTCTTGATCATCCAGAAACCTTCCCGCTCGGGATGGGGGAAGACGACGACCTCTCCGACGACCGGCCTCCGGTCGTCGACGGCCGCCACCTCGTCGCCCGGGGCGAGCGCCGGGAGCATCGACGTCTCGGTCACGCGGAAGCGTCTCATGGCCATGATCGGCCTGCGAGTATGGTCTCCTCTGCGAAGGCGAGAGAAGGAGCCCCCCATGCGCCAAACGACCGTTGCCCATGCCCACTGCGACCTCTATTGCGGCGTCTACGACCCGGCGCAAGCCAAGATCGAGGCGGTGTCGGTGATGAAGATCGCCCAGAAGAGTCAGGAGTCCGACGACGAGGTGTTCCGCGCCCGGGCCCTCATCCTCAAGGAGCGGCAGGCCGAGGAGGTCAAACACCACCTCATGGTTCTCTGGGCCGATTTCTTCACGGCCGAGCACCGCTCCGAGCACCCCGGTCTCGACGACCTGTGTTGGAGGGCGATCCACCAGGCGGGCGAGGCCAAGAAGTCGGCCGACCCGGCCGAGGGCCGGAAGCTGATCGAGCTGATCGACGAGATCGCCGACATCTTCTGGCGGACCGAGAAGGCGAAGGGGATGGGGGTGTACCCGCCGAGCTAGCGGCCCGGGACCGGGCCTCAGCTCAGGGTGTCGGGGCCCAGCTTGTCGAACACCGGGGCCACGTCGCCGAGGACCGTCCCGCCCGCGACCTCAACCGCCTCCCATCGATCCACGACGGGCCCGACTCCCAGCATCTCGCCGATCGTCTCCGACGAGAACGGCAGATAGGGGGTGAGCGCCACCCGAATCGCCGAGATCGCCTGGGTCGCCGCCCAGAGCGCGGTCCCGCCTCGCTCCGGGTCTTCCTTCACAGCCTTCCACGGCTCGGCGGCGTTCAGGTAGGCGTTGACCTTCCCGGCGGCGCTCATGGCGGCGCGCAGCCCGGCGCGCAACTCGATCTTCTCGATGCGGGCCGCCGTCGCCCGAAGGGTGGCCGGCCCCAGCTCGAGGACGGCCCGGTCTTCTGCGCTGAGGTCTCCCGGCCGGGGGACCTTCCCGTCGAAGCTCCGGGCGCTCATCGAGAGGACGCGGTTGACGAGATTACCCCAGGTGGCGACCAGCTCCTCGTTGACTCGCCCGATGATGTCGTCGTCGCTCAGGTCGGTGTCGTTCTGCTCGGGGAACACAGCGGCGATGGCGTAGCGAACGGCGTCGGGCTGAAGGCGGTCGGCGTACCAGCCGATGGAGCGGCCGATGCCCCGGCTCGCCGACGCCTTGTCTCCCTTGAACGTCAGGTACTGGTTGGCGGGCACGTCGGTGGGCAGGTTCAGGTCGCCGCGCCCCAAAAGCATCGCCGGCCAGATGACGGCGTGGAACGGGATGTTGTCCTTGCCCACGAAGTAGTAGGACTCGGCCTCGGGACCCTGCCACCACAACCTCCACTGGTCGGGGTCGTCGGTTCGGGACGCCCACTCGATCGACGCCGACAGGTAGCCGATGACGGCGTCGAACCACACATAGATCTTCTTGCCCGGGCCGAGGTCGCCGACGGGGACGTCGACGCCCCAGTCGATGTCGCGGGTGATCGCCCGGGCCGGCATGTCCTCCACCATCCCGAGGGCCCAGTTCCTGACGTGCTTCCGCCATGCGGCCCGCCCTTGGAGCCACTCGCGGAGTCGGTCGGCGAAGGCGGGGAGGTCGAGGAAGTAGTGCTCGGTCTCCTTTAGCACGGGGACCGCCCCGCTCAGCTTGGAGCGCGGGCCGATCAGGTCGGCGCCGTCGAGAGTGCGGCTGCAGTTGTCGCACTGATCTCCCCGGGCGTCCTCGAACCCGCAGTGTGGGCAGGTCCCCTCGACGTAGCGGTCGGGGAGGAATCGCTCCGCCTCCGGGTCGTAGAACTGCCTGGACGCTCCCTTCTTCACATAGCCGTTGTCCGTCAGCCTCATGAAGAAGTCCTGGGTGACCCGATGATGGTTCTCGGTCATCGTCGTCGTGAACAGGTCGAAGCTGATCCCGAGGCGGTCCCAGTAGGAGAGGAACTCCGGGTGGTATGTGCCCACGACCTCCTCCGGGGTGATCCCGAGGTCTTCGGCTTTGACCGTGATGGGGGTGCCGTTGGCGTCGGAGCCTGAGACCATGAGGACGTCGTTCCCGGCGAGCCGGTGGTAGCGGGCGAAGACGTCGGGGGGGAGGTAGGCGCCGGCGAGGTGCCCGAGATGGCGCGGCCCGGAGGCGTACGGCCAGGCGACTGCGACGAGGATACGACGGCTCATCGATCCGACAGCGTAGAGCTTCTCGGGCCCCGACGCCGGGATTGGCGGCCCGGGAGCGGAGCTTGCGTGTGCAATAACGCGGCTTCTGTCGGCAATATTGCACACGCTGGTGGATGCGTGTGCAAAAATGCGGCCCCTGTCGGGAATACTGCACACGCTGAACGTCCCGCTGCCGGCCCGCGGCAGGTTCCTCTGGTGGGCCTGCCCGCCCGCGGTCCGCCTCGCGGGTAGGGCCTTCTTCTCGCTGCGGATCGATCGGGAGGGGCCGACGCCGTCCCCGCCTTTCGTCGTCGCCGCCAACCACTACTCCCATCTCGACCCGCCGTTGGTCGGCGCCGCCCTCGGCCTCCCCGTCCGGTTCCTCGCCCTCGACGAGATCCTGACCGCCAATCGGTTCGTCAACTGGCTGCTCCTCGGATACGGCGCCATCCCCACCCCTCGCCGCAGGCTACCCATCGCGGCGGTGCGGGCGGCGCTCGCCCGGCTCGCCGTCGGCGAGGTAGTCGGCGTCTTCCCCGAAGCGACGAGGGTCGCCCGATGGGGCGATCTTGAGCCGAAGCGCGGCGCCGCCTGGCTGGCGCTCAAGGCGAACGTCCCACTTGTGCCGGTCGCCGTCGTCGGCACGGACCGCGCTCTCGGCTTGGACAACCGCCTGCGCCGGGCCGCCGTGCGGGTTGTGGTCAGGCGCGCCATCCCGCCCGATCGCGGCGACGCCGGCGCCCTCACCGCGGAGTGGGAGGCCTGGGTGACCGCCCAAGTCGGGCGCAGGCCGCCCGGCGGGTCCTGACTCAAGGGGCGGCGAGCGCGTCCGGCGACTTGTCGGTGTGTCGCTCCGCGAGAACGACCCCCGCCACGATGAGGACCGCCCCGCCGACGACGGGCGGAGTCAGCGTCTCGCCGAGGAAGACCACGGCGAGGGCCGTGGCGATGACGGGAACGACGTATCCGACGAGCGCCAGCCGCGAGGCGGGGTTGAGTCCCGCGGCTATCAGGAAAGCGGCGAACGCAACCGTCGTGCCGACGGCCCCGACGCCCGCGATGAGCAGCCAACCGACCGCGTCAACGGACGCGGCGTCGATCTCGGCGACGAGCGGCACGGCCACCAGCAGCGTCACTGTGTTGACCGTGAACTGGGGCAGGACCAGGTCGTCGGCCGGGACCTCCAAGGCGTACTTCCGGCTGTAGGCGCCGCCGACCCCGGCGAAGACCACTCCCGCCGTCACCGCGAGGACCCCGCGCCACAGGTCGCCGACCCCCTCGACGCTCTCGCCGCCGACGCCGACCAGGAGCGCCGACCCGGCCAATGCGATGAGAAGCCCGGGGAGCGACCGCGCCTGGAACCTTTCGCCGTCGACGATGAAATGAGCGGCGCCGATGGTGGCGATCGGGACCAGGGCGATCAGCAGGCCGCCGATGCTCACCGGCAGATCCTCAAGCGCCAGCGTCATCAGGAACATGGGGAGGGTCATCCCCACCACCCCCAGCACGAGCCCGCGTCTCCACGCCTCCCTGCTCCGGGTGCGGAAGCGCCCGGTCGCCGCGACGACCAGCCCGAGGGTCGCCATCGCGAACACCATACGCAGCGAGACCAACGTGGCGCTGTCGACGCCCCGGAGGATCACGGCTCGGCTGAGCGCGGCGGAGGTGCCCCACCCGAGCGCGGCCAACACGATGGGGGTCCACTGCCTCACAGGTGCGTCAAGCTAATAGTCCCGCGATCCGATAGGGTGGCCTCATGCGAACACGTTCCATCCCCCTCCTGTTGACCCTCGCCTTGGTCGCCGCAGCCTGCGGCGGAGGGTCGGCCGACGCCCCCGGGGTCCCCGAGGCCGGCAAGCTCAGCTACACCCTCGAGCCGGGCGCCGGCTTCGAGTACGAGGCGACGCTCGACCAGCACATCGAGTTGACCGCGACCGGCGACCCCTCCGTCATGGGGGGCGAGGCGTTCCCCGTCGACATGAGCGCCGACATATCCGGCGTCACCACCCTCACCCACACCGTGGCCGAGGGCACAGAGCCCGGCACTTTCGAGGTCACGATCTCCGGCGAGTTCAGCGACCTCACGGTCGAAGGGACCATGGACGGAGAGCCGATCGATCCCGACGAGCTTCCCGACCTGGGTGTGACCAAGCCGATCAACGTGACGGTTGTGGTCGACGAGCAGGGCAATGTCGTCGAGCCGGGCTCCGATTCTTTCGGCGACCTCTTCATGGGGGGCCTGAGCGAGCTGGACGCCCTCGCCGGCGCCGTCGTGGATCCGGCTCAGCTCGTCGGTCCGCCGCTCCCGGACCACGAGGTCGCCGTCGGCGACACCTGGTCGAAGACGATCAACGTCCCGATTCCCATGAACGATCAGGAGATCACCACCGAGGTCGTCAGCGAGGTCACGGGAACCGACGCTGTCGACGGCGCGGACGTGTTGGTGATCGAGACCGAGTCGACCACCTCGAAGATCGAGGTGGACCTGAGCGACTTCCTCATCGGCATGTTCAAGTCGATGGCGGAGACCGGCGCCGAGGAGGCGGATGCGGCCGACTTGGAGGCCATTGAGGAGGGCCTCCGGTTCGCCTTCACCGTCGACGAGTCCACCACCGACATGACCACTTGGTTCGACCCGGCCGCCGGCCGGGCCCGCAAGGCCGTGCGCAGCGGGGACGCCCATGTCTCGATGGATGTCGCCTTCCCCGACGAGCCGGCCGGCGGGATGATCGAGCTCGGCATGGAGATGGACATCGACCAGTTGATGGAGTTCCGGCTGCTCGGCGACGTCGAGGGCTAAGCCGGGTTGTATCCCTCGACGGCGACCAGCTTCGAGTCAGGGGCGTAGCGCCGCCTGACTTCTACCCACTCCTGGTACTCGGCGCTGTCGTACCAGGCCCTCAGGTCATCCATCGACGGGAACCGGATGACAACCAACCGCTCCGGCGCCCACTCCCCCTCGAGGGTCGTCGTCTCCCCTCCTCGGACGAGGTAGGTGCCTCCGTGGGCCTCCGCAGTCCTTGTCGCCGCCTCCAGGTAGCCGGACTCCCTGAACCCCTCGATGTCGCCCGGCGAGACCTCGGCGAGCAAGTATGCGGCCATGACTGTTTCTCCCTTCAGCGACGGGGGCGCCGCCGCCACGTCGAGTAGATGTGCTTGAGCATCTCCAGAGAGTACTCGGAGACCGTCATCCCGGCCTCGTCGGGATCTCCCTCCCCGGCGCCGCTCCGGCCGGCCTCGTCCAGGTCGCGGACGACGATCTCGGCGCCGTCGTCGGGGTCCTCCCCCGGCGCCTCGATCGGGATGTGTGAGATAGGCGCCCGGGGGCGGTCTTCGGCCGCCGCGCCGCGCCGCGAGGTCGCCGCCCCCGCCGCGGCGAGATCGGCCTTCAGCTCGGTCAGGCGCTCCTTCAGGAACTTGGCCTCGGTCTCCGCTTTGGCGGCCCGCTCCCTGGCGTCGGCCAGTTGCTCGCCCGCCTGATGGAGGTTGCCGAGCTGGATGAGCATCTTGTCCCAGGCGTCGATGGGCACCAGCATCGTCCCCGGGGGGGCGACCGGCTCCACCGGCGGCGGCGCGCTGGGCGCGGGTTCGGATGCGGGCGCGGGGACGGGCGCCGGG
>Ga0209788_1000050_pt1 | contig 34872 bp, 31 predicted proteins | sample WorMetLIZISLAND1_2_FD_187415 | JGI IMG/M metagenome (GOLD analysis project Ga0209788, IMG submission 187415) | Marine gutless worms symbiont microbial communities from Max Planck institute for Marine Microbiology, Germany - Olavius clavatus LIZARD... ...
GGCGGGGGCGGCGCCCTCCTGGGGAGATTGGGCGGCGACGCCATGGCCAACACCACGGAGAGGGGGGCGACGTAACGGTGCGAAGCCCAGGCCAAGCCCTTCAGCAGGCTCTCGTCGAACACGGGGATCCGGCTCGACACACCCAGGATCTCCTTCAGATCCCGGTCGGGCCTCTCCCCCGTCTCGACGACCCAACCCCGCGACCTGCGCCCGCCGAGGGGGACCCTGACGACGGCGCCCACGCCCACGTCGGGCGACAGGCTCTCGGGGACCGCGTACCAGAAGCCGTCGTCGACGCTGAAAGAGGGGACTTGGGGGACGACCCGGGCGGCGCCGCCGCCGCTCAGAGGCCGGCCGCCGTCCCGATCTCGTCGACCTTGTCCAGCCGCTCCCAGGCGAAACCGGGGCGCCCGAAGTGGCCGTAGGCCGAGGTCTCGGCGAACACGGGGGCCGTCAGATCCAAGGCGGAGATGATCGAGGCCGGGCGGAAGTCGAACACCTCCGACACGATCCGCTCGATCTTGGCGGGGTCGATGCGCTCGGTCCCGAACGTCTCGACGTAAATCGAGAACGGCTCAACCAGCCCGATCGCGTAAGCCACCTGGATCTCAACCCGGTCAGCGACGCCCGCAGCGACAAGGTTCTTCGCAGCCCACCGGGCGGCGTACGCCGCCGACCGGTCCACCTTCGTGGCGTCCTTGCCGGAGAAGGCGCCTCCCCCGTGCCGCGCGTACCCGCCGTAGGTGTCGACGATGATCTTCCTGCCCGTGAGCCCGGTGTCGGCGACGGGGCCGCCGACGACGAACCGCCCGGAGGGGTTGAGGATGAACTCGAGGCCCGGCGACCGCAGATCTTCGGGAACGACGGGGAGAACCACCTTCTCGAAGATCTCCTCGGCCATGTCGCTCTGGTCGACGCCGTCAGCGTGATGCGCCGAGACGAGAACCTTCTCCACCGCCGCGGGGCGCCCGCCCTCGTATCGGACCGTGACCTGCGTCTTGCCGTCCGGCCGCAGGTATGCGACGTCGCCGCTCCTCCGAACCTCGGCGAGACGCTCCGCCATCCGGTGCGCCGTGTGGACCGCCAGCGGCATGAGGGCGTCGGTCTCGTTGACCGCGTAGCCGAACATGAGACCCTGATCCCCGGCGCCCAGGTCGCGGTCGACGCCCTCGGCGATGTCCGGGCTCTGGGGCTGGAGACGATCCTGAAGCTCAAGGGTGGCGGCGTCGAAACCCTCGTCGAAGCCGTCGTAGCCGATCTCTGCGACCACTCCCCTCACGATTGCCTCGAGGTCGAGTTCGCCCCCGGCGGAGATCTCCCCGCCGATGACCGCCAAGCGGGTGGTGACAAAGGTCTCGCAGGCGACCCTCGACCAGGGGTTGAGCCTCAACGCAGCGTCGAGGACGGAGTCGGAGACGGCGTCGGCGACCTTGTCGGGATGGCCCTCCGTCACCGACTCGGATGTGAAGAATGTTGATCTCATGGGGGCCGCAGGCTAACCGCGAGCCTCGCGCTCGGCGAGAGCGCGGTCGATCAGGCGAGCGGCCACCTCCCGCTTGCTCATCATCGGCCATTCCTCGACGGCCCCCGACGGGTCGATGACCGCGACCTGGTTGGTGTCCGCGCCGAACCCGCAGCCCGGCGCCGTCACGTCGTTGTAGACGAGCAGATCGACACCCTTCTCGACGGCCTTGCGCACGGCGCGGCCCACTCCCCCGGTCTCGGCCGCGAACCCCACGACAAAGGGGCGGTTCTCGCGGGCGGCCACCGAGGCGAGGACATCGGGCGTCGCCGACAGGGGGATCGACTTCGGGCCGTCGGCCCTGGAGATCTTCTCCTCGCTCGACCGGGACGGCTTGAAGTCGGCCACCGCCGCCGTCATCACCGCGATGTCGGCTTCCTCGGCCGACACCGCGGCGCACATCTCGTCCGCCGTCTCGACCCTCACCACCCGGGCCGAGCTCGGGGCTGGGAGATCCGACGTCGTGACGAGAGTCACGGCGCACCCCCGCCTCGCCGCCTCCGAGGCAACGGCGTGGCCCATCTTTCCCGACGACCGGTTGCCGATGAACCGCACCGGGTCGAGAGGCTCTCTCGTCCCGCCCGCCGTGATCAGGACCCGCGCCGCGGACGGGCCCGGGCTCAAGATCGCCGCGACGGCTTCGGCGATCTCGGCGGGCTCGGCCATCCGCCCCACGCCCACGTCGCCGTCAGCCAGGCGGCCCGAGTGGGGGCCGACGAATCGGCAGCCGAGCTCGCGGAGCCTCTCGACGTTGCGTTGCGTCGCCTGGTGCTCCCACATCTCGGTGTGCATCGCCGGGGCGAGGAGAGTCGGCGCCCTCGTCGCCGTCAGAACGGCGGACACAAGGTCGGAGGGGATGCCGTTGGCCACCTTGCCCATCGTCGACGCGGTGGCGGGGGCGACGACGGCGATGTCGCACCAGCGGGCCAGCTCGGTGTGAGGCGAGACCGAGTCGTCGCCGAACAACGAGACGCGCGGCCGCCTGCCGGTCACCGCGGCGAGAGTCTGGGGGCCGATGAACTCCAGCGACGACTCGGTCATGACGACCTCGACTTCGGCGCCGGCCTCGACGAGGCGACGCGCCAGCTCGGCGGACTTGTAGGCGGCGACCCCGCCGGTGACGGCGAGCAGGGCCCGCCGGCCGCGAAGCACTACCCCTCGACGGTCTCTACGGCAACCTTGCCCTCGGCGATCTCCTCCATGGCGATCGTGAGGGGCTTACGGGACAAGGAGTGCACCTGCGGCGGCACGAACTCGCCGTACCCGACGCCGAGCTGATGGAAGTAGCTGTTGATTTGGCGGGCGCGCCGGGCCGAGATCACGACCGTGGCGAACCGGTTGCCTATCTGATCGATGACTTCTTCGAGCTTCATCGTCGCCAATGCTACCTCATCACGGCCCACATATCAGATTCGCCACCTCGTCGGCCGCGACGTCGAGGTCCTCGTTGACGACTATGTGGTCGAAGAGCCCCGTCGCCTCCTCCAACTGAGCCGACGCGATCGCCAGCCGGCCCCTGATCTGCTTCTCCGGGGTGTCGCCGCGGCCGCGGAGACGAGCCTCCAGCTCCTCGGGGCTCGGCGGGGCTATGAAGATCATCTTGGCCTCCGGCCTTCTCTCCCTCACCTGCCTGGCGCCGATCAACTCGATGTCCAACAGGACGGTCCGCCCCTCCCCCACCGCCGCGTCGACCGGCGCCGCCGGGGTCCCGTAGGAGTAGCCGTTGTAGACGGCCCACTCCAACAGGTCGCCGCCGTCGACAAGCTCACCGAACCCCTCCTCGGACATGAAGAGGTAGTCGGCGCCGTGGCGCTCGCCGGGCCTCGGGGGGCGGGTGGTCGCCGAGACCGAGAACACGAGATCGATACTCTCAAGCAGGCGGCGGATGATCGACGTCTTCCCCGAGCCGGAAGGGCCCGAGACGACCACCAACGAGCCGTGGGCCGGCGGCCCGCTACGAGAACTCTGCGAGGAGCTCTTCCTTCTGCCTGTGCCCGAGACCGCGCACCCGCCTGTTCTCGGAGATGGCGAGCCTCTCCATGAGACGCTTCGCCTTGATCTTCCCGGCGCCGGGCATCGAGGCGATCAGGCTCTCGACTTTGAGCCCGGCGACCAGCTCGTCGTCGGCGGCCTTGGCGAACAGCTCGGCCAACGTCATAGAGCCCGTCTTGAGAAGCCCCTTGACCTCGGCTCTGACTCTCCGAGCCTCCGCCGCCTTGGCGAGGGCCCGCTCGCGTTGCTCGTCGGTCAGCTTGGGGGGTTGTGCCATACGTTCAACTCCTGCGCTTCGCGGCCCGCACGTCCCGGGCCTGGAGGATCGACGATAGCCGCGGGTCACGGCCCGGGCGGCGAATCTCGTCCGTCGGCGATGTCGGCGGCTATCGCCGCGGCGGCCGCCGCAGGGTCGGGCGCGGCTGTGATCGCCCGGCCTATCACCAGAAGGTCGGCGCCCGACCGCAGCGCCTCGACGGGCGCCGCCGCGCGCTTCTGGTCGCCGAGGCTCGCCCCGTGAGGCCGGACCCCCGGCGTCGCCACGAGGAGGCTCGACGAGATCTCCTTGACGGAAGCCGCCTCGCCCGGGGAGCAGACGACTCCGGAGGCGCCCCGGTCCTCGGCGAGACGCGCCAATAGCCCGACCTGGGCGGCGGCCGGGCGGGCGACTCCGGCGGCGGCCAGGTCGACGTCGTCCAGCGAGGTGAGCACGGTCACCGCGAGCACGCCCCGTCCCATGCCGGCGACGGCGGCGTCGAGCATGTCGGCGCCGCCCGCGGCGTGCGCCGTCACCCAGCGGGCCCCGGCCGCCCGCACTCGTGAGGCGGCTTGCCGCACCGTGTTGGGAATGTCGTGGAGCTTCACGTCGGCGAGCACCGGCAGCCCCAGGCGGGCGATGTCCCGGATAGCGCGCGGGCCCTCCGCCATCATCAGCTCGAGCCCGACCTTGAACCCGCCGACGTGGGCTTGCACGGCGCCGGCGAGAGCCTCGGCCTCATCCAAGGTCGAGACGTCCAACGCGACCAGCACCGGGGTCACCACTCCGACACCGTCCCCACGACTTCGTCGACCCCCGCGGCCCCCAGGCGATTCAGAACCTCGACAAGCTCGCGCCTGACCCTGGCGCCCGCCTTGGGCTCGGCCAGATGGACCGTGCCCATCTCAACCGCCGAGGCGCCGGTCATCAGGTACTCGACGACGTCGCGGCCGGTGACGACTCCCCCGCACCCGACGATCGGAAGGTCGGGCATCGCCTTGTGCACCTCATAGACGCACCGCAACGAGAGGGGTTTCAGCCCGGGGCCGCTGTAGCCGCCGACCCCCCCGCTGAGAAGGGGCTTCCGATCCTCCAGCGACGCCCCGAAGCCCAGGGCGGTGTTGGTGAGGACGACGAAGTCGGCGCCCGCGTCGGCGCAGGCGGCCGCCGCGGCGACGATGTCGGCGGTGTTCGGAGAGAGCTTCGCCCCGACCGGGACGTCGACCGCGGCCGCTACGGCGGCGACGGCCGACGCGCATCGGCCCGGGTCCATCGACCACATCAACCCGTCCTCGTTGGGGCAGGAGAGGTTGACCTCCACGGCCGACGCTCCCGCCGCCGCCAAACCCGCCGCCGCTCGGCCGAAAGCCTCCGCGTCCGCGCCCACCGCCGACCCCCAGACCGGCACGCCGAGCTTCGGGATCAGCGGGGCCATCTTGGCGGCCCAGGCTTCGACGCCGGGGCCCTGTAACCCGATGCCGTTGAGCATGCCGACCGTCGTCGTCGCCATGCGGGGCGCGGGGCGACCGTCGCGTTTCTCGGGCGCCGTCGACTTGGCCACGGCCGCCCCGTACCAACGCACGTCGGCGACCTGCGCCCACTCCCACACCGACCCGACCGTGCCCGAGGCGGCGATGAGCGGCGAGCGGAGGGCCATCCTCCCGACGGACGTCGTCAGCGAGACCGCTGCCACTCTTGGATGCTCCTAGGTCGGCGAACGGCGGCCGGGCCCGCTCGCAGGCTCCTCGCCGCAGCGAGCCCTCCCTGGATCGTGGTGACGCAGGGGACGGCGTGACGGCGGGCGGCCTGACGGATCAACCGGCCGTCGGACCGGGCGCGCCCGCCTCTGGGCGTGTTGACGACAAGCTGCACCTCGCCGCCCTCGAGGCGCTCCCCGATGTCTCTCGGCCCCTCGCCGACCTTGTTGACCTCCTCGACCTCCACGGCGTGGTGGCGCAGGAACCGGGCCGTCCCCCTGGTGGCGATCAGCTCCAGCCCGAGGAGGGTGAAAGCCTGAGCCACCGCCAACCCCATTGGCTTGTCCCTGTCGGCGAAAGACAAGAACACCCGCCCCTCGTCGCTGAGGGTGTGGCCTGCGCCGAGCAACGCCTTGCCGTAGGCGACCCCCATGTCCGAGCCGATGCCCATGACCTCCCCGGTGGCCTTCATCTCGGGGCCGAGGACCGAGTCCTCCTCCGGGAAACGCTCCCAAGGGAGGACGGCCTCCTTCACGGCCACGAAACCGGCTTCGCCCGCCGCGGGCACGACCCCCCGCGCCCGGAGGCCGGACACCGACTCTCCCATCATCACGAGCGCGGCGACCCGGGCCAGGGGGATCCCCGTCGCCTTCGAGATGAACGGGACCGTCCGGCTCGCACGCGGGTTGGCCTCCAGCACATACACGTCGTCGCCTTTGACGGCGCATTGGATGTTGATCAACCCCCTCACGCCGAGGGCGTCGGCCAGGTCGGCCGCGGCGCGCAAGATCGTCTTCTGGGCCTCGTCGGAGACCGTTGGCGGCGGAGTGACGCAACTCGAGTCCCCCGAGTGCACGCCGGCCTCCTCCACATGCTCCATAACGCCGCCGACGAGCAACTCGGCGCCATCGAAAACGGCGTCGACGTCCACCTCGACGGCGGACTCGAGGAAGCGGTCGATGAGGATCGGGCTCGACGTCACCTCGGGGTCGCCTTCCCCGTAGATGTCGCTCATGTATTCCGCCAGCTCCTCAAGGCCGTAGATCACCCTCATCTTGCGGCCGCCCAGCACGAAGGAGGGCCGCACCACCACCGGGAGGCCGATCTGGTCGACCACCTCCTCCGCCTCCGCGGCGGAGGTCGCCGTCCCGGCCGGCGGCTGCATCAACCCCAGGCGGTCGCAGATCTCGGCGAACCGCTCCCTGTCCTCGGCGAGGGCGATCGACTCCGGCGAGGTCCCGGCGATCTTCACGCCCGCAGCCTGCAGCCCCTCGGCCAGGTTCAGCGGGGTCTGCCCGCCGAGCTGGACGATGACGGCTTCGGGCCGCTCGGCGTCGATGACGGCCAGGACGTCCTCGATGGTGAGGGGCTCGAAGTAGAGGCGGGCCGACGTGTCGTAGTCGGTCGACACCGTCTCGGGGTTGCAGTTGACCATCACGGTCTCATAACCCGCCTCGGCCAACGCCAGGGCGGCGTGGACGCAGCAATAGTCGAACTCGATGCCCTGGCCGATCCGGTTGGGGCCCGACCCCAGGACGGCGACCCGCGGCTTGTCGGCGGGCGGCGTCTCGGTCTCGTCCTCGAAGGTCCCGTACATGTACGGCGTGAGGGCCTCGAACTCGGCCGCGCAGGTGTCCACCGTCTTGAAGACCGTCGTCAAGCCCTCCTCGACCCGGCGCCGTCTGACTTCGGTCTCGTCGCATGCCCAGAGGTGAGCGATCTGGCGATCGGAGAACCCGCGGCGCTTGGCCTCGGTGAGAGTCGCCGAGTCGCGGGTGGCCTCAAGGTCGAGGCGAGTCTCGACTATCTCGGCCATCCGGTCGACGAACCAGGGATCGACGGACGAAAGCTCCGACACCTTCTCGACGCCCCAACCCCTTCGCAACGCCTCGCCGACGGCGAAGATCCTGTCGGGCGAGGCCACGGTCACGGCGGCCGCCAGCTCATCGTCGCCCATCTCCAGGAGCGGCGCCTCGGCGGGGTCGGCGCCCAGCCCCGCCCGCCCGTTCTCAAGGCTGCGCAACGCCTTCTGGAGCGCTTCGGAAAAAGTGCGGCCGATGGCCATGGCCTCGCCGACGCTCCGCATCGAGGTGCCGAGCTCGCGGGGAGCGGAGGGGAACTTGGCGAAGTCGAAGCGGGGGGCCTTCACGACCACGTAGTCCAACGCCGGTTCGAAGGAGGCGGGCGTCACGCCGGTGATGTCGTTGGCGATCTCGTCGAGCGTGTGCCCGACGGCCAGCAGCGCCGCGATCTTGGCGATGGGGAACCCGGTGGCCTTCGATGCCAGCGCCGATGAGCGACTCACCCGGGGGTTCATCTCGATGACGAGCCTGCGCCCCGTCTTCGGGTCCACGGCGAACTGGACGTTGGAGCCCCCCGTCTCCACCCCGATCGCCTCGAGCACCTTCACGCCGTCGTCTCGCATCTCCTGGTACTCCCGGTCGGAGAGGGTCTGGGCCGGGGCGACGGTGATCGAGTCGCCGGTGTGCACGCCCATCGGGTCCAGGTTCTCGATGGAGCAGACGATGACCGCGGCCCCGGCGCCGTCCCGCATCACCTCTAGCTCGTATTCCTTCCAGCCGTAGACCGACTCCTCGACCAGGATCTCGCCGACGGGCGAGGCCGCCAACCCGTTGCTCGCAACCTCCCGGAACTCGGGCTCGTTGTCGGCGATCCCGGTCCCCCCTCCCCCCAGGATGAACGAGGGGCGGACCATCGCCGGGAAGCCGATCTCGGCGGCGATCCGCGTCGCCTCCGCCATCGACCGGGCGTACCCGGCGCGGGGGACCTCCAGCCCGATGTCCTCCATCGTCTCCTTGAACCGACCCCGGTCCTCCGCCTTTTCGATGGCGTCAAGGCCTGCGCCGATCATCTCGACGCCTTTGCTCTCCAGGTAGCCGGACCTGGCCAGCTCCGACGCCACGTTCAACGCCGTCTGTCCGCCGAGGGTGGGGAGAAGCGCGTCGGGGCGCTCCCGGACGATCACCTCGGCGACAACGTCCGGTGTGATCGGCTCGATGTAGGTGGCGTCCGCCAGCTCCGGGTCGGTCATGATCGTCGCCGGGTTCGAGTTGACGAGGATCACCCGGTAACCCTCGGCGCGCAAGACTTTCGCCGCCTGGGTCCCGGAGTAGTCGAACTCACACGCCTGCCCGATGATGATCGGGCCGGATCCGATGAGGAGGATCGACTGCAGGTCGTCGCGGCGGGCCATCAGAGACTTTTTTCGATCAACTCGACGAAGCGATCGAATACCGGGGCGGCGTCGTTGGGGCCGGGGGCGGCCTCGGGGTGGTATTGGATCGAGAAGGCCGGCACGTCCTCGAAGGTCATGCCCTCCAAGGTGCCGTCGTTGAGGTTCTGGTGCGTAGGGCGCACCGCGCCCAGCTCGGTGTCGACCGACTCCGGGAGGAGGGCAGGCCCGACGGGCCCGTCCCGCTCCGGCGCCGCCCCGTCGGCCAACGACCACAGATCGACCGCGAACCCGTGGTTCTGGGCCGTGATCTCCACCCCGCCGTCGCCCATTCGCCGCACCGGGTGATTCCCGCCGTGGTGCCCAAAGGGGAGTTTGTACGTCCGGGCGCCCGCGGCCAACCCCAGCACCTGGTGCCCGAGGCAGATGCCGAAGACCGGGTGCTCGCCCAACAACGCCCGGACAGTGTCCGTCACGGCCCGCAACGGCTCGGGGTCGCCGGGCCCGTTGGAGACGAGCACGCCGTCGGGCGAGAGGCCGCCGATCTCGTCCGCCCCGGCGCCCGCGGGCATGACGACGACATCGAGCCCGCGGGCGGTGAGGCTCGTGATGATGTCCCGCTTCACACCCAGATCGATCACCGCCACCAGCCCGCGGCGCTCACCGATGGCCGCGGACCGGTAGGGCTTGGGCGTGCTCACTGCCGACACCAGGTCCCTGCCTTTCATGCTCGGCGCCTCCGCCGCCGCGGCGACAAGCTCGGCTTCGGTGACCCCGGCGCCCATCGCCGCGGGCATGGCGCCCCGATCCCTGAGGCACCTGGTGAGCCTGCGGGTGTCGATGTCGGTCAAGGCGACCACGCCCTTGTCCCTGAGGTAGTCGCCGAGGTCGCCCTCCGACCGCGGACTCCACTCGCGCCGAGACAGGGAGCGCATCACGAAACCCGAGACCGCCGGGCCCGAAGACTGGGCGTCGGCCTCGGTGACGCCGTAGTTGCCGACATGGGACACGGTCATGACGACGATCTGCCCGGCGTAGGACGGGTCGGTGAGTATCTCCTGGTAGCCGGTCATGGACGTGTTGAACACGGCCTCGCCGGTGGTCACGCCGTCGGCCCCGACCGAGCGGCCCCTGAACACCGCGCCGTCGGCCGTGGCCAACAACGCGGGCTTGCCGCCGGTCACGCGCCGTCCCCTAGCCGCCAGGTGATGTTGCCCTCGTAGATCGTGGCCCGCACCCGCCCCCGCATCTCCCGACCAAGGAATGGGCTGTTCGACGAGCGCGACGCGAAGGCCCGCGGGACCCATGTGTCGTCCGGCGCCAGCACGACGACATTGGCGGGCCCTCCCGCGGCCAGCGGGCGGCCTTGCCGCTCCAGCCCCGCGAGCTGGGCGGGCGCCAGGCTCATCGCCTCGAACAGCCGGACCCCGCCCACCGCCTCTCTCACCGCCGAGGCGGCCGTCTCCAGCCCGATGACGCCTCTCGGCGCAAGCTCGAAGGTCGTCGCCTTCTCGTCAGCGGTGTGCGGGGCGTGATCGGTGGCGACGATGTCGATGGTCCCGTCCCCGAGCGCGTCCCGGAGAGCGTCGCGGTCCGCCGCGGCCCGGATCGGCGGGTACATCTTGAGGTTGGTGTCGAGGCCCTCGAGCGCCGTGTCGTCGAAGACGAGGTGGTGGGGAGTCACCTCAGCCGTGACCGGAAGGGCTTCGGCCTTCGCCTCGCGGATCAGCTCGACGGTCGCCGCCGCCGACACATGCTGGCAGTGGTAGGCGGCGCCGGTATCGGCCACGAGGCCGAGATCGCGTCTCACCACCGACGACTCCGCCTCCGACGGGAGGCCGCCGATGCCGAGCCTCGCCGACACGGCGCCCTCGTGCATGTGCCCCCCGGCCGTCATCGCCGAGTCCTCGGCGTGTTGGCAGACGACCGCGCCGTCCAGGCCCGCCAGACGCTCCATGATCGACCGAAGAACGGGCCCGTCGAGAACCGAGGCGCCGTCGTCGCTGAACATTCGCACACCTTCGTCGTAGAGGGCCTCGAGGTCGGCGGGGGCCTCTCCGTGGCCGCCGGCGGTCATCGAAGCCGCCGCGGCGACCTCCACGAGACCGACCTCCTCTCCGCGCTCCCGGGCGCGGCGGACAGCCCCGGGATGGTCGATCGGCGGCGAGGTGTTCGCCATCATGACCACGGCGGTGAAACCGCCCGCGGCGGCCGCCCGGGACCCCGACTCGATGTCCTCTTTCCACGTCTGCCCCGGCTCTCGGAAGTGGACGTGGATGTCGACGAAACCGGGGCCGACGAGGCACCCGGAGGCGTCGATGACCTGAACGGCGCCGCGCCCGGCCGCCTCGCGGGCGACCGCGGTTATGTGCGGTCCCTCAATGACCACGTTGGCCGTCGTGAAGCCACCCTCGGCGAACACCATCCCACCTTTCACCAGTATCACGAGCGGACCTGCTCGGCGAGGGTAGCCAGCACCCCGTGCACGAAGGCGGAGGAGCGCTCCGTCGAGTAGGTCCGAGCCAGCCTGACCGCCTCGGAGATGACCACAGCGACAGGAGTGCCTGAGCTGTTGATCAACTCGAAGAGACCGAGCCTCAGGATGTTGCGGTCGATGACCGGCATGCGGGCCACGCTCCAGCCCCTGGACACCGACGCGATCGCCGAATCGAGGTCGTCGAGGTCGGCGACGACGCCCGCGACCATCTTGCCCGCTCTGCCCGTAGCCTGGGACGGCGCGCCGACGGCCTCGCGCTCGTAGAGCCGCTCCAGGGCCAGGTCGCGGGTCTCGGCCTTGACCCGGCCCCCCAGTGCGCCGGCGACTTCGCCCGCCAGGGCCGCGCCGACGAACTCGTCGGGCGCGTCGGGCTCGCCCTGCGACCTCAGCGCGGCTTGCACGTCGGCGACGGGGCGGGAGATCGCCTCGGCCAGGCCCCGAACCGAGACCTGAGCCGGGATCATGATCGCCTGGGGCCGGTTCATGCTCGGCTCAGGTACTCCCCTGTCCTGGTGTCAACTCTCACGCGGTCTCCCTGCTCGACGAACAGGGGGACCTGGATCTCCAACCCGGTCTCGATCTTCACCGTCTTGACGGCGCCGGTCCTGGTGTCCCCCTTGGCGCCGGGCTCGGCGTAGGTCACTTCGACCTCGACGGAGGCGGGCATGCTCACGCCGATGGCCGTCCCCTTGTGCATGAGAAGGCTCACGGTCATGCCGTCGACCAGGAACCCGGCGGCGTCGCCCACGTCGGTGAGGACGACCTGGCTGTAGTCGGAGAGGTCCATGAAGTGGCGCCCGAGGTCATCGGAGTACAGGTACTGATGGTCGCGACGGTCGATGATGGCTTGCTGAACGCCCTCGTCGGCCCGGAACGTCCGGTCGAGCACCTGGCCGGTCTCGATGTTCTTCAGCTTCATCCTCACGAACGCCTTGCCTTTGCCCGGCTTGACGTGCTCGTGCCGGACAATTGAGAAGAGGCCGTCGTCGAGTTGGAGGGCCATTCCCGGCTTCACGTCGTTGGTGCTGATCATCGGTCGGGGTCCATGGGTGGGCACGGTACCCCGTTCACAGGCCGATCGCCGCCAGGGCCCCATCGATCTCAGCGCGGCCGACATGTTCGAGCACAGGGTCGGCCACACCGCGGAGCAGGACCATCCGCAACCCCTGGGCGTCCCGCTTCTTGTCGCGACCGAGCAGCTCTACGACGCGGGCGCGGTCGACTCCCTCCGCCCGAGTCGGCAACTCAAGGCGGGCCAAGGCGGCAACGATCATGTCGACGTCCCCGAATCGGCAGCGCTCCCTGGAGACCGCGGCCGCGGCCACCAACCCGACGGCGACGCTGTCGCCGTGGGAGAGGCCGCCCGCGTACTCGATGGCATGGCCGATGGTGTGCCCCAGGTTGAGGAAGGCGCGCTCCCCGAGCTCTCGGTCGTCGCGGGACACGATCCCCGCCTTGACGGCGGCGGCCCGGGTCACGACCTCGTCCAGGGGGGCGTCGAGGCCCCGCTCGCTCAGCAGGTCGGCGAGGCCGCGGTCCCCGATGAGGCCCGCCTTGAAGGCCTCGGCCATCCCCTCCCGGAGCAGGGGCCTGGGCAAGCTCGCCAGCATCGCCGTGTCGACGGCTACGCGCGTCGGGTGCCAGATCACACCCACCAGGTTCTTCCCGGCAAGGTTGATGGCGGTCTTCCCGCCGATCGAGGCGTCGACCGCGGCCAACAGGGTGGTGGGGACGTGCACGACCTCCACCCCGCGCATCCAGGTCCCGGCGACGAACCCGGCAATGTCCGTGACGGCGCCGCCCCCGACGCCGACCACGGTGTCTTGCCTGCCCAACCCGAAGTCGGCCAACGCCTCGTAGACGGACTCCGCTACCGCGAGCGTCTTGGCCTCGTCGCGATCGGGAAGGCCGATCGCCTTGACGAGCAGGCCGTCGGAGCGTAGGGACGCCTCGATCTCGTGAGCGAGGCCGCTCACCGTCGGCTGAGTCAGCACCGCCGCCCGCCTCCGGCCCTCGCGCGTCGGCAACAGCGGCGAGGGCAGCGCGGGGTCGATCAGGATCTCGGTGACGCCGGCCGCGGTCAGAGTCTGCGCCATATCTCCTCGATCTCCGCCGCCGTCTGTTCGATGCTGCGCCCGTCGGTGGACACGCGATGGGCCGCCGCGCTCGCGTACAGCTCGCGCCGCCGCTCCAGGGTCTTCTCCAAGAAGACCTCCGGTGGCCCGTTGGCAACCAACCCGGGACGGTCGGCCATGTCCTCCAACCTGGCCGCCAGGGTCTTCGGGGAGGCCTCGAGCCACACGACGGCGCCCGACTCGGCCATGACCCGCCGGCTCTCGCCGCTGAGAACGGCCCCTCCTCCGGTGGCGACGAGACCGTTGCCGTCAGCCAGGCGCCGTATCGCCTCCTTCTCCGTCTCGCGGAACGCGGACTCGCCCTGCGCCGCCCAAAGCCGAGAGATCGAGCACCCGACCCGCTCCTCGACCCAGGCGTCGGTATCGGAGAACCCGACATTCAGTCGCTCGGCCGCGAGTTTGCCCGCCGAGGTCTTACCCGAGCCCATCATCCCGATCAGCCAGAGGATCACCCCGAGATCCGCTCCTCGACGTCGGCCAGGTAGGCGGCGACCGACCTCTTCAGCTCGACGACGGTGTCGCCGCCGAACTTGCGTTGGATCTCGCGGGCGATGGTCACCGCCGCCATCTGCTCGCCGACGACGGCGGCCGCGGGCACGGCGCACACGTCCGAGCGCTCGCGAACCGCCTGCGCCGGGTCTCCGGTCGCCATGTCCACCGTTCGCAGCGGCTGCATCAACGTTGAGATCGGTTTCATGGCGGCGCGCACCCGGATCACCTCGCCGTTGCTGATCCCGCCTTCGATCCCCCCGGCCCGGTTGGTCTCCCGGCCGACGGCGCCGCCGACTCTGACGATCTCGTCGTGCGCCTCGGAGCCGCGAAGCATCGCCGTATCGAAGGCGGGCCCGATCTCGACGCCTTTGACCGCCGGGACCGAAATGAGGGCGGCGGCGAGCGCAGCGTCCAACCTGCGGTCGTGCTGGACGTGTGATCCGACGCCGATCGGGACGCCGAAAGCCAGGACCTCGAAGACGCCGCCCAACGTGTCTCGCGCCTCGGCGGCGGCGTCGATGGCCCGCATCATCGCCGCGGACGTTGCCGCGTCGGCGCAGCGCACCTCGCTGCTCTCGACGGCGCCGACCTCGTCCGCGCCCGGCGCGGGCCCCTCGTAGGAGATGGGGCCTATCCCGACGACGTGCGACATGACCGACGCGCCGACCTCTCCGAGGAGTCCCTTGGCCAACACCCCGGCGACGGTGCGGGCGGCCGTCTCCCTCGCGGATGCCCGCTCGAGGATGTCCCGAGCGTCCGCCGCCCCGTACTTGATCATGCCCGCCAGGTCGGCGTGACCGGGCCGGGGCCGTGTGACCTCCTTGCCCGACTTGCCCGGCCCTGGCGACATGATCTCACTCCAATTCGGCCACTCGGTGTTGCGGATCAACACGGAGACGGGAGAGCCGAGGGTCCGGCCGTGGCGCACCCCGCCCAGGATCTCGACTTCGTCGGCCTCGAGCGACATACGCTTCCCCCTCCCGTAACCCGCGCGGCGGCGCGCCAACTCGGCGGCCAAGCCTTCGCGGCTCACGGCCAGACCCTTGGGGAGACCTTCGACGATCGTCGTCAGGCCAGGCCCGTGCGACTCGCCCGCGGTGAGGAACCTCAACATCGGGCGGGATGGTACGCGGGGCCTTCCCTTGTTCATTATTCAGTTGTCAAACCGCGGTGCGCGTCATCGCGCGTCGCGGCGCCTGTGATCGGGCCGTGGCCCCCGGGCCGTGGTCCCCGGGCCGTAGCCGGTCGGGCGGTAGTCGGCCGGGTGTGCGGTTCATGTTCTCCTCTCCCCCCTTTCGCCGAGGCGTCAGGGCGGGTCTCTCCCCCCTGTCCAGCGTTCCCCAGCGGGGCCTGCCCCGATCCGGTAGGTGTGCCCGAACGGGCTGACCCAATCCACGCCCACCCTGCCCGTCTTCGCATACCGCCACCCGTCTTGATGCTTCGATATGTGATGATGACGGCACAGCGGGGCGTGGTTCCCCACCGTGGTGGGGCCGCCGAAGGCGTAGTCGACGCAGTGGTCGAGGTCGCAGTCCACTGCGGGCATACGACACCCCGGGAAGACACAAACCGGGTGCAGAGCTCGGATCATCTTCTGCTGCCTTGTCGTGGGCCTCCTCCTCACGGACACGACGTGGAGCGGCTCGCCGGTCTCCGGATCTGAGACCACCGCGTTCCATCCGCTCTTCTCCCGTTGTTCCTCGGCGACTTGGCGGGCGATGTCAGAGACGACCGGCCCGTAGCCCGCCAGCTCTCCCGGGTGGTCGTCGAGCCCGGCCAGAGTCGTGAGGTCGACGTGGAGGTTGACCGACCCCCCGCCTCCGTCTTCGTCGGAGTCGATGCGGCGGCCTGCGAGCAGGTCGAGTGCGACGTCGGCGCGGAGCTGGTCGACGCTTCGGGACTCGTGCCTGGTCTTGAGGCTACGGGCGATCCTGTTGACCCGGTCCGTGGCGGCTTGAGCCAGGTGAGGGGCGCAGTCGGATATGTGCAGGTGTGTCGTCCCGTCCGGGGTCGGGCGGGCCACGACCCGGCGGCGTTCCAGGGACTTCTCGTATCGGGCTTGGGCGTGGGCCGGGTCTTCCAGGATGCAGAGACGACGCAGCCGGGCGCCGATCTGCCCGACGGTCAGCCCAGAAGCGGCGGTGAGGATCTTGTAGGCGACTCCCCGAGCGGCGCTGAGCCTGAGGGCCGCGGTCCCGTCGGAGATGACGGAGGCCTTGTGACCGTCGATGTCCCCCGACTCCAGAGCGGCGGCGACTTCGGGGAGGTCGTCTCGCAGTCGCAGGGCCGTGTTCAGCTCGTCCTCCGCTTTGCGGCGGGTGTAGCCGACGGCGGCGGCGATCTCGTCGGCGGCGCGCTCGTTGGGCAGGGAGCTGCGTTCGGTTGTGGTCGCGGAGGCGGCGTAGGCGGTCTCGGCCATCGCCGCGTACAGCCTCGCCTGGTGATGGGAGATCTGGCGTTGCTCAGCGCCGAGCACGGTGACCAGGTCGTGGCCGTTCAACCGGCCCAGGTCCACCGTCTCCAGGACCGCGCCCAGCGCCGCGCCCGGGGCCATCTCGCCCAAACCCTCAGAAAGGACCTGCCGACCCCCCGGCTCGCGGCGGGTCGTCGCCTCGCCCGAGGACTTGTCATCCAGTTGATGTGACTTCGATTTCGCCATAGCCGCCAACGTATCTGGAGCCTGGGACAGATTCTCCTGGGCCTCCGCCTCATCGCCGACCATGTCGTCGACGGACAGCTCTGCCGGCTGATGTGACTTCGATTTCGCCATACCCGCCAACGTATCCAGAGGGTCTGACAGGTTCGCGCGGGCCCCCGCCGCGTCACTTGCCATGCCGCCGAGAGACAGCTCTCCCGACTGATGTGACTTCGATTTCGCCATACCCGCCAACGTATCCGGGGCCTGGGACAGATTCCCGCGGGCCTCCGCCTCATCGCTTGCCATGCCGCCGACGGACGACTCGCCCGACCGGTGTGACTTCGATTTCGCCATGGCAGCCAACGTATCTGGGGCCTGGGACAGATTCCCGCGGGCCTCCGCCTCATCAAGAGACAGCTCTCCCGACTGATGTGACTTGGATTTCTCCATGCTCGCCAACGTATCGGGACCCCATGACAGATTCGCGCGGGCCTCCGCCTCATCGCCGACAATGCCGTCGACGGACTGCTCTCTCCACTGATGTGACTTGGATTTCTCCATACCCGCCAACGTATCCAGAGGGTCTGACAGATTCCCGCGGCGCTCGAGAGAACGGCTCGGGACCGAGCTGGCGACAGGTCGCTAGGCGTCGCTCAAATCCTTAACCGGTCTCTCCGGCCCAGATGCGCCCCTGGCTGCGTCGTCAAGCCTCGCCGCACCTATTGAGTGCGACTGCGTTTGTCTCCAGATGACGCACTGACCTCGGAGACACCGCTTCGCTATTGGCACGACACACCACTAACCCGAGGAGCGCAGGGCCTCGACCGGCTCAACCCTGGCGGCGCGGATGGCGGGGATAAGCCCGGCGACGACGCCGATAGCGGTCCCGATGGCCACTCCCTGCATCGGCACCGACGGGTCGACCGTCGGCGCCCAACCCGCCGCGTTCGCGGCGACGATGGCGCCGATCACCCCGAAGCTGGCCCCGAGCACCCCGCCGGTGAAGCCGATGATCGCCGCCTCCCCCAGGATCTGAGAGAAGATGTCGCGGCGGAGAGCGCCGAGCGACCGCCTCACCCCGATCTCCGCGGTCCGGCTCACAACGTTGAGGGCCATGCTGTTGCCGATCGTGATCGCTCCGACGAGGACCACGACGGCGGACACCGCCAGCAGAGCGGTCCTCACATCGCTCTCGACCCGGGCCCGGAACTCCCCCGGGTCGGGCGGCGCCGAGGCGAACACGCTTGCCGGATCCTCCGGGCTGATGGCGAGCGGCGCCTGATCGGCCACGCTCTGCGCCGCGCCGGGGTCGGTCTCGATGATGATCTCGGAGTCGCCGAGCCCTGAGAACTCCTCGGCGCCCTGTCGGTGGGTGACGACGAAGGCGTCGAGCAGCGACGACTGCCGCTGGACGCTCCGGATGATCCCCCTGATGACCCAGGCCTCACCGTTGAGCCAAACCGCTTGAGTACCGTCGAATTGGCCGATTCCCAGGTTCTTCGCCAACCGGGCGCCGAGCAGGGCGGTCCGCGTGTCGTACATCTGCGTCTCTCGGCCGAGCGCCGAGCCTTCGATCACGGCCTTGACGACTCTCGGCCCGCCGACATCGACGCCCAACACCCGCGCACTCAACGGCGACGTCGCCAATACGCTTGTCGGGGCCGTCGCGGCGATCGTGGCGTCGCCGAAGTCGGCGATCAGCTCAACGTCTTTCACGCCCGCAATGTTGAGCAGCCGCTCGCGGAAGTCCGGGGGAACCCAGTCCGGGTACCCGGCGACGCTCTGAACCCGCACCTCGACCGCTCGGAGTGCGTCGAAGTCGGCCGCCACTTGACGCTCGGCGGTCGATGCGATCACGAGGGTGGCGACGTAGAGCCCGATGCCCAGGCCGGCCGCGAGAGCGAACGCCAAGAGTCGGACGGGTCGGGCGACCGCCCCCGACACCGCCTCGAACAGCGCCCGCCTGGTCCGCCACAGGAGAACGACTCTCACATCCGCTCGATCCCGCCGTCGACTATCGAGTAGCGGCGGCCGGCGGCGGCGGCCACCTGGGCGTCGTGGGTGACGACGATGATCGTCATGCCCCGCTTGTTCCGCTCGACGAGCATCTCCACCAGGTACCTCGTGTTCTCGGTGTCGAGGTTGCCGCTCGGCTCGTCGCACAGCAGCAGACGTTTGTGACCGACGATGGCGCGAGCGATCGCCACCCGCTGGCGCTCCCCGCCGGAGAGCGTCGGCGGGTACGCCGTCGAGCGTTGCTCAACGCCAAGCTCAATGAGGGCCGCGTAGGCCCGGGTGTACCGCTCCTTGCGCCCCACGCGCTGAAACGACCCTCCCAACGCGACGTTGTCGATGACATTCATCGTGGGCAGGAGATGGAAGTCCTGGAACACGAACCCGATCAGGTCGGCGCGCATGCGGGCGCGCTCTGAGCCCCGCATCTGCGACGTGTCCCTTCCGTCGAGGGCGTAACGCCCGGAGTTGGGGCGGTCAAGCAGGCCCAAGACGTTCATCAGCGTGCTTTTCCCGGACCCTGACGGGCCTTGGATGGCCACGAAGTCGCCGGCGGCGACGCTCAGGTCGACGTCTCGAAGGGCGTGTATCTCCTCCCTCGGCCCGAACGACCGCCGGACCCTGTCGATCTCACAGAGCGGCGTCACGGCGCGTCGGCGGCCTCGGGCGGCATCTCCCCCACAATCAACCGATCGCCTTCGGCGAGGGCGCCGCCCGACGAGGTCAGCGCCACGAAACCGCCGGACTCGAGGCCGGTCTCCACGACCACTCGGGTCGGCGCGTCCCCGCCGGTGTCATGCAGCACATAGAGCTGATCGTCGGCGGTCGCCCTGATGGCCGTGACCGGGACAACCAGGACAGGGCCCTCCGTCCCTTGTGCGCCGACCACAACCTGAAAGCTCCTCCCGGCAGCGTCGGGATCGACGCCTCGATCGGTTGTTATCGCGGCGACCCAACCGGTGGACCCCCCGGTCTCGTCAAACGTCTCGTCGACGCTCTCCACAACGCCGTCGACCTCGAAGCCCCCGTCGTCGGAGCGGATCAGGACGGCCCCGCCCGGCGGGAACAACGCCAGATCCTGAGCCGTCAACTGGACTTCGACGACAGCCTCGCCGGTCAGCAACGTCGCTATCTCAACGGCGCCTGACACCACCTGGCCAACCTGCAGCTCGGTGCTCAACACCTTGATCGGCAGAGTCTTGATGAACAACACGGCGCCTGCGGACAGGGTGATCCCGGTCTTGGGTTTCACGGCGGGCTGAGCAGGCTGAGCGGGCTGGGCGGGTTGACCCGGCTGAGCGGGCTGAGCGGGCTGGGCGGGTTGAGCAGGCTGACCGGCCTCGATTTCCTCGGGCACGGGCGGGGCGTAGCCCGCGGCTTTGTACATCTTCTTCACGGCGGTCTGGGTCCAGCCCCCGAACACGCCGTCCGCCTTGCCGCCGTAGAACTCCAGCCGCTTGAGGCTCTCTTGGAGGCGCTGAACGATCGACCCGCTGGCTTTCGGCTTGATCGGAGCGATGAGCGGAAGGTCGCCCTCCATGACGAAGACGGGCTGGTCGTCGACGGAGAGGAGCACGTCGCCTTCCTCGATGCGCTTCCCGGCCGCCAAGAAGACCTCGGTCACCACCATCTCCTCCTCGGCCTTGTACGAGAGAGCCGACGACGGGACCGTCACCGACCCGCGAAACACCTCTCCGGCCTCCAGCTCCCGCAACTCGACCGCGGCGGTGACAGGCCGGGTCGGCGGCGGGGCGGCGTCGGCTATCTGCTCCTCCGGGGTCGGGGCGCGCCGCCCGAGATAGAACGCCGCCGCGGGGGCAGCCACAAGCAGGACAACCCCGACGAGCAGCCGCCACCGCCCTCGACGGCGCCAAGACGACATCCGCCACGGAGCCCCCTCATGGGGCTTCGCCGGGTCGGAACGGCTCACGTCAGGATCCGCTCTGATCGGCGTCGAGCAGCTTCTGAATCTGCGCCACTCGACCCTGAAGCTGGAGAGGGACCCGCCGACCCGACGCAGGCGGCCAATAGGATCACCCATCCAAGGACAGTCGCCGCATTGCGACCCCGCTGTGACATGTCGAACACCTCAATCCTGATCGAGCCGCCACCCTACCGGCGAGTCACCCGCCGGCACCCTCACCTGTGCCAGTCCGCCGCGGAGACCCCTCGCAGGGCTTCGCCGGGTCGGGACCGCCTCACATCAGGATCCGCTCTGGTCGGCGTCGAGCAACCTCTGAAGCTCGAGCAACCGCGCGAGCTGGGCGTCGACGGCCTCGCTTCGAGCCGCCAGCCTCAACGGCCGCCGCGCCGTCACCGTCGGCTCGACACAATCCGCGTACGCCTCATCCCAAGCATGAAGCTGCTCATACATCTCCTCGGCTGTGAGATCGGGGTCCTCCATCATCTGAGACGTCAAGCCGTCCATCAGCGCCAACCACTCGCCGCCGGACTCGACCTCGCCGAAGCGAGGGTCGATCGCCCTGAGACACGCAACGAGCGTCTCATCCAGACTTGCGATCTCGCTCGACTGGTCTATCTCAAACAACACACCCATCCAGTCATGCTGGATGTTGAGCGCCGCCTGAAGGTTCTCGCCCTCGCTCGGCGTCGCGTCGCGTTCACAACGCATCATCGCGTCGTGCAACGCCTCCGCATCGCTCGGCGGCACACCCACCTGAGGGTGCGCCTCCAGCTCCCTCATGAGCAGATCCACTGCTGCCAGCCGGTCTTCGGGCGAGTCTCCGTGAGTGACGGCGTTGAAGAGGGCCCAGGCGGGCCACTCCGCCTCCGACATGAAGTGGTCGGCCGCCTCCCGCGCGCTGACTCCCCCGTGAGCCCGCAACAGGGTCAAGTCGGGGAACATCCACATGTCGCCGGTCGCGCCGGTCGCCGTGAGGTCTTCCTTGAGAAGCGCCGCCAGCGTCCGGAACCCCTGACCCTCAACACACTGCGCTACCGCGAGGCTCGCCTCAACCGCCCCCGGCGCCTCGTACGTCTCAAACGCGAGATCTAGCTCCTCCGGATCGACAGGGAACACAAGGGCCAAGAACTCGGAACGGAGACCGCCCGCAGACTCAACCGTCCCGACCGCCGAGCCTGCCACCGTTCCCGCCGGGCCGCTCGACTCTGAAGGTGGAGAGGGACCCGCCGACCCGGCGCACGCGACCGACAGGATCACCAACCCGAAGACAGCCGGCGCATTGCGACCCCGCCTCAGCATGTCGAACACCTCAATCCTGATTGCCGCGGCCACCCTAGCGGCGGGTCACTCTCCTGGCGCTCCCGCCTGGGCCAAGACTCCATCCGCGACGGCGACCACCGCTCACGGGCTTCGTCAGGTCGGGACGACTCACATCAGGGTCCACTCCGGTCGGAGTCGAGCAGCTTCTGAAGCTCGAGCAACCGCGCGAGCTGGGCGTCGACGGCCTCGCTTCGGGCCGCCAGCCTCAACGGCCGCCGCGCCGTCACCGTCGGCTCGACACAATCCGCGTACGCCTCATCCCAGACGAACATCTGCTCATACATCTCCTCAAGCGTGAGATCGGGATCCTCCAGCATCTGAGACGTCAGGCCGTCCATCAGCGCCACCCACTCGCCGCCGGACTCGACTTCGCCGAAGCGAGGGTCGATCGCCCTGAGACACGCAACGAGCGTCTCATCCAGACTTGCGATCTCGCTCGACTGGTCTATCTCAACCAACACGCCCATCCACTCGAACCGAATGTTGACCGCCGCCTGGAGGTTCTCGTCTTCGCTCGGCAGCGCGTCGCGTCTGCAACGTGCCATCGCGTCGTACAACGCCTCGGCGTCGCTCGGCGGCACACCCACCTGAGGAGACGCCTCCAGCTCCATCGAGAGAAGCTCCAACCCTATCTTCCGACCCTCGGGTGAGTCCTCGCCGATGATGCTGTTGAAGAGATACCAGGCGGACCACTCCGACTCCGCCAAGTCGGCGGCCTCCCGCGCGCTGCGCCCCCTGTGAGTTCGCAGCAAAGTCAAGTCGGGGAACATCCACATGTCGCCGGTATCGCCAAATGCCGTAAGATTCTCCCTGAGAAGCGCCGCCAACGTTCGGAAGCCTTGACCCTCAACACACTGCGCTATCGCGAGGTCCCCCTCAGCCGCCCCCGGTGCCTCGTATGTCTCGTACGAAAGAATGAAGTCTTCCGGGTCGACAGGGAACACGAGGGCCAAGAACTCGGAACGGAGACCGCTCGCCGACTCCACCGTCCCGGGAGCCGAATCCACCGTCGCCATCGTCGGGCCTCCCTCCGTTCCCACCAATTCGCTCGACTTTGAAGGTGGAGAGGGAGCCGCCGACCCTGCGCACGCGGCCAACAGAATCACCAGCCCGAGGACAGCCGCCGCATTGCGACCCCGCTGTGACATGTCGGACACCTCAATCCTGATCGAGCCGCCACCCTACCGGCGAGTCACCCGCCGGCACCCTCACCTGTGCCAGTCCGCCGCGGAGACCCCTCGCAGGGCTTCGCCGGGTCGGGACCGCTCAGATCAGGATCCGCTCTGGTCGGCGTCGAGCAGCTTCTGAAGCTCGAGCAACCGCGCGAGCTGGGCGTCGACGGCCTCGCTTCGGGCCGCCAGCCTCAACGGTCGCCGCGCCGTCACCGTCGGCTCGACACAGTCCGCGTACGCCTCATCCCAAGCATGAAGCTGCTCAAACATCTCCTCGGCTGTGAGATCGGGGTCCTCCATCATGTGAGACGTCAAGCCGTCCATCAGCGCCACCCACTCGCCGCCGGACTCGACCTCGCCGAAGCGAGGGTCGATCGCCCTGAGGCACACGACAAGAGCGTCCTCCAAGCCGGCGACCTCACTCGACTGGTCTATCTCAAACAACACACCCATCCAGTCATGCTGGATGTTGAGCGCCGCCTGAAGGTTCTCATCCTCGCTCGGCGCCGCGTCGCGCCGGCAACGCGCCATCGCGTCGTGCAGGGTCTCCGCGTCGGTCGGCGGCACACCTACCTGAGGGTGTGCCTCGAGCTCGGCCGAAAGGAACTCCACCGAAGCCAGCCGGTCTTCGGGCGAGTCCCCGTGAGTGACGGCGTTGAAGAGGACCCAGGCGGGCCACTCCGACTCGTCCAGATACTCGTCGGCGGCTTCCCGCGCGCTACGCCCCCCATGAGCACGCAGCAAAGTCAAGTCGGGGAACATCCACATGCCGCCGCCGGCGCCGGACAGCGGGATGTTCTCCCTGAGAAGCGCCGCCAAGGTTCGGAACCCCTGATCCTCAACACACTGCGCTATCGCGAAGCTCTCCTCAACCACTCGCGGCGCCTCGTACGTCTCAAACGCGAGGTCGAAGTCCGCCGGGTCGACAGGGAACACGAGGGCCAAGAACTCGGAACGCAAACCCCCCGCGGACTCCACCGTCCCGACCGCTGAGCCTCCCGTCGTTCCCGCCGGGCCGTTCGAGTCCGAGGTGCGAGAGGGATCCGACGGCCCCGCGCACGCGGCCGATAGGATCACCAGCCCGAGGACAACCGCCGCGTCGCGACCCCGCCTCAGCATGTCGAACACCTCAATCCTGATTGCCGCGGCCACCCTAGCGGCGGGTCACTCTCCTGGCGCTCCCGCCTGGGCCAAGACTCCATCCGCGACGGCGACCACCGCTCACGGGCTTCGTCAGGTCGGGACCGCTCAGATCAGGATCCGCTGTGGTCGGCGTCGAGTAGCCTCTGAAGCTCGAGCAACCGCGCGAGCTGGGCGTCGACAGCCTCGCTTCGAGCCGCCAGCCTCAACGGCCGCCGCGCCGTCACCGTCGGCTCGACACAATCCGCGTACGCCTCATCCCAGACGAACATCTGCTCATACATCTCCTCAAGCGTGAGATCGGGGTCCTCCAGCACCTGAGACGTCAGGCCGTCCATCAGCGCCACCCACTCGCCACCGGACTCGACTTCGTCGAAGCGAGGGTCGATCGCCCTGAGACACGCGACAAGAGCGTCCTCCAGGCTCGCGACCTCATGTGACTGGTCTATCTCAAACAGCACACCCATCCAGTCGTTCCTGATGTTGTACGCCACCAGAAGGCTCTCGTCCTCATCCGGCGGCGCGTCGCGCCCGCAACGTGCCATGGCGTCGTACAACGCCTCGGCGTCGCTCGGCGGCACACCCACCTGAGGAGACGCCTCCAGCTCCATCGAGAGAAGCTCCAACCCTATCTTCCGGCTGTCGGGCGAACCCCCGCCCATGGCGATCGAAAAAAGAAACCAAGCGGACCACGCCGACTCCGTCAGGTCGGCAGCCTCCCGCGCACTGGCACCCCCATGACTACGCAGCTGAGCCAGATTGGGGAACATCCACATACCGCCGGTGTCGCCGGACGCCGTCAGGTCCTCCTTGAGGAGCGCCGCCAGCGTTCGGAACCCCTGACCCTCAACACACTGCGCAATTGCGAGGGCCTCCTCAACCATCCGCGACGCCTCGTATGTCTCATATGCGAGGTCGAAGTCCTCCGCGTCGATAGGGAACACGAGGGCCAAGAACTCGGAACGGAGACCGCTCGCCGACTCCACCGTCCCGACCGCCGAGCCTGCCACCGTTCCCGCCGGGCGGTTCGACTCCGAAGGTGGAGCGGGAGCCGCCGACCCGGCGCAGGCGGCCGACAGGATGGCCAGCCCGAAGACAGCCGCCGCGCGACGACAGTACCGTATCATGCGGGACGTCACCATCCTGAACCGGCTGACGCGCAGATGGTTCGGCCGCCCGGCGGCCACAATGCGCGTTAGGTCATCGCTATCTGAACCGTGTTGGCGGTCGGCGCCCCCGCCCGGAACAACGCGCCGTCCGCGATGTCGCTGATCACAACCACATATCTGCCCTTGCGACCCCAAACCCAGCCGCGCGAACCGTGTACCCACCTTCTGAGGCTCCAACTCCAGTAGTAGGCGCGCGCAGGGTTGCTTCGATTGACGTTCTTGACGTTCACATCCCTGCACGTTCCACTTCTCGAGACCAGAGCGTCGTCGCCCCATGACGCTTTGACCGACTGCATCCTGCGCAGTTTCACGTTCCACGCTCGAAACAGGGATCGGGGATCCGTCACATGGCCGTTGTGGCTGCCGCAAGCCGCGTCTGCCTCCGGTGGGTCCGCCACGCTCCACACCGAGAACAGCAGGGCCGCCGCGAGCAGCGCCGAGCCGATGGTCTTCGTCCGTTTCCCTATAGCTGAAGTCACTTTGGCCTCCTTCGTGGTAGTGCTTCACCCTGTATGTGTCCAGCAAGCCCAGAAACGTCGCGCGGACACCGCGAGACGACCCGGCGGCCCTCATCGAGCCGACGCCCCCGCCGCGGGCCGGTGAACCCGCCTCGGCTCGCTGGCGGTGCCTCGGCCCCGGCCCCCTCAAGACGGTCCCCTCCCGGAAGGGTCGGAATCGCGCCCAACGGGACGATCCCGCGCAAACGCCTTCCGCATCCGGTACAGCCGCGACCGCACCGTGCCCGCTGCCATCCCCATCACCTCCGCGACCTCCTTCAGGCTCAGGTCCCCGCAAGCCAGTAGACGAAGGATCTCCCGATCAACCGGCGAGAGGCGCTCCAACACCGCAGCCGCGTCGACCTGCGCGTCCACTTCGGCCGCGACACGCGCCGCGATGTCGGGGACGACCCGCTCCGTCTCGGACCCGTCGACAAGGCGGGCAAGCTCCGAGCTACGCTGACCAGCCTCGTATTGGGTGCGGATCACGTGGCGCGCCACGACATAGAGCCAAGCCAACGGCAAGTCCGCCGCGAACAGGGTGCTCCTCCGACGCCACGCAACGACGAACACGTCCGATACAGCGTCTTCGGCGTCTTCGCGCGAAGCCAGCCGCCGAGCGCAGTAGCGGGCGATGGCGCCTTCCGTCCTCCGGTACACCTCGGAGAACCGGGCCCCATCCGCGCTGTCCCACCCCCGGGGCCTCGCCGCCACCATCACCACCGCCCGAAGACAGCTCCGCCGCAGCCGCGCCAAGACCCTCCTCGAAGTCGTCGCCGAAGCCGTCGGCAAGGCCCTCGTCGCGGCCGTCCGCGAGGTCGTCGTCGAACTCGTGAACAGGGTCATCGCGCTCGCCGCCCCCTACAACCACAGCGCCACGCCCTCCCGAAGATCCCGCGCGGGCTGTCTCCTACCACGAGAGAGAAGCCTCTCGGCGAGAGACCAGACGACCAAGACGCGGTCACGGCCGCGCCCGCAGGGACGGCCAGACCGGAGAAGGCCGCCAAGCCCCTCCAGCACAAACCGCTGATCAGCCGCCGCCAACGCGGCGGACGCAAGCTGCATGCAGCGACCGTAGCCACCAGTGACCGGCCGGCGCCCGGAGAATCGGTTAGTGGCGTGTCGTTTATGTAACAGGGGGGTTATGGTGGCGGCATGTCTATGACAGCGCCCCCATTGGAAGCGACCGCCGAGCAGCGGTCGGAGTTGGAAGCGATAGCCCGGTCCCAGTCGGCGCCGCATCGTCAGGTCCGCCCAGCGGAAGCGTTGCTGTGAGCCGTAGACGGCACAGCGAACGCGGAGATCGCCCGCCGGTCGGAGGCGTCGCGGACGTCGGTGCACAGCCGGCGGTCGCGGTTCGAAGCCGAGGGCGTGTCGTCGGTGGGCCGTATCCGCCCCGGCCGGGGCAGGCCCCCCACGGTCGACGCGGCCATAACCTGCGCGGATCATCATCGCTGACACGTTGACCACGGCGCCCGACGACGGGGCCGTGGCGTGGTCTACCCGTTCGATGGCCAGGCGGCACGGGGTCGGCAAGGACACCGTCGCTCGGATCCGGCGGTCGCGCGGGGTTGCAGCCGTGGCGGGTCGACACGTTCAAGCTGTCGACCGGCCCCGACTTCGAGGCCAAGGCCGTCGACGTGGTCGGCCTGCACACAAGCCCTCCCGCCGCCGCGGCGGTGTCCGCGTTCGACGAGAAGACCCGCGGTCCAAGCGTTGGGCCGGTCAAAGACCGGCTCGACCATCGGAAACGCCGCCGCCAGCCCCTCCCGCCGGCCGGCACCTCGTGGCTCAACCTCATCGAGCCCTGTTTCTCAGGTGTTGACCCGCAAGGCGCTCACCAACACCAGCTTCTCGTCGGTCGCCGAGCTCGAAGACCGGATCATGGGTCGAGCGCCCGAACCGCGACCCCGAGCCGTTCGTCTGGACACGGGGCGCCGATGAGATCATCGACCCCTCTCGCCTCCGGCCGAGCAACCCTCGACCGTATCACTACATCCGCGATGCACCACTAGGCGCTGGTCAGGCCCGCCAGGATGATCGCCAGCCAGGCGCCCAGGATCATCGGCGGCCCGTACGGCAACTCGGTCTTCATCCCGGCCGCGCCCGTCGCCACCAGCCCAACGGCCACCACTCCCCCGATCATGGCCGTGGCGAACACCGCCCACGCCAGCGCGGTCCACGACACAAACGCCGTGAACAACCCGAGCTGCACGGCGAGTTTCACGTCTCCCGCGCCGAAACCCCGGCCCCGCACAACCAACCAGAGGATCACAGCGCCCGCGAAGTAGACGGCGGCGCCTGCCAGTCCCCGCAACAGCCCCGCCGGGTCGGACACGGCGAGAGCCGACGCGGCGAGCAGGGCGGCCGCCGCGAGCGTCCCCCTGATGTTCAGCCGGTCGACGATGCGGTACGCCTCCAAGTCGGTGACCAGAAGCGCGGTCGACAGGCCGAGGAAACCCAGAAAAGGGACGAGAAGCCAAGTCGCGCCGACGGTGTTGGCGAACCCGACGGCAACCAACGCCGACACGACGGTCACAACCGGCTCTCTCCGGATCGCCCGGCCGCACTCGGGGCACCTGACCCGGCGCCACCCCCGCTCATACCCGCACCCGGGGCAAACCCCCCTCAACGGGCGCAACGGACGATCGTCGGCGAGGGCCCCGATCGCCAGGTCATGCGCCGCCAAGCCCAACGCGGCGCCGAGGGCTCCCACGACGGCGTTTGTCATCGTCGAGCGGCCTCAGCGGGAGGATGGGCGCCGGGCGCCCGAGACCCTTGCCCGACGGGTCCTAGGGCGCCTCCAGCTCTGAGAAGACCTTTGCGAGGAACGCATCAGTGTCATCATCCTCGTCTTCGTCGTCGGCTTCCAGGGTCTCGCGCTGCGACGACGATGACCGCTCTTCGCCGGCGCCGTCCGAAGGCTCCTCATCGGACGCGGCGGTCGGCTGCACTTCGGTGATCGGCTGCTCGTCTCCGGGCTCGTGCGCCTCGACGCCCTCTTCGACCGTCTCCGTCGACTCGTCGTCGGTCGACTCCCGCCACCACGAGCCCGAGTAGTCGATCTCCTCGTCGTCCTCGTGCCCGCCGGCCGCCCAAGACGGCGGCTCGGTCTCGTCCTCGGCCTCAACCTCGGCCCGACCCTCTTCAGGACCGATCGGGCCATCGGCCTCGAGATCGTCTTGAACCACAAACCCGTCTTGAGCCATGAGCCCGTCCCGGGACTCCAACTCGTCCCGAACACCAAACCCGTCCCGAGTGTCCAGGCCGTCCTCAGCCCCGGGCTCCTCCCGGGCTTCATCGAGACCGACCCGACCCTCGGCCTCGTCGCGGGCTCCAACCTCGTCGCGGACCCCAATCTCGTCGCGGGCCCCATACTCGTCGCGGGCCCCATACTCGTCCCGGGCCCCCATCTCGCCTTGGCCGTCCTCGAGACCGATCAGACCGTCGGCCACGAGACCGGCGGCGACCCGCGCCGCCCAATACCCGGTCGTCCCCAACTCGTCGGCGACGGCCGAGACGCTCGACCCGGCGCCGATCCGGCTCAAGACCCGCCACGCGTCGCGGTTGATGCTGATCTCAGAGCGATCGCCCAGGTCGCCGTTGACCCGCATCGGCGCGTCGAGGTCGCCGACCGACCTCGACACCTCGGCCCAGTCGGCAAGCCTTCGCTCGGAGTCCTCGAGGACGTCCTCCAACTCGAAAGGCCTCGGGTGGCCGTACGGGCTGGCCTCACCCTCCCGGACCTCAAAGGCGCCGCCGTCCAGACCGAGCCGATAGAGGCTCTCGACCGTCACCTCGCGGAGCAGCTCAGTGAGGGCGCCGTCGCTCCTCTCGGCGATCGACGCCAGCGTGGCCTCTCCCGACTCGACGCGCTCCACGAAGCGGTCGTCGACCAGGCCCGCCTTCACAAGACGCTCAGCCATCTCGGAGTCGTCCCAAGTCGTCGACAAGGAGATCCCGCCGTCCGCGACGAAGACCCGGCCGCTCACCTCATTGCCGGCGACGCTCACGGCGCCCCGGCGGCTCGAGCGGATGAGCAGACGCAGGACCTCGGGCAGCGAGACGAAACCCAGGTCACCGGTCAGACACATCTTCAACTCCTTGCGAAAAGCCCTACGCAACCACTTCGGAGCCAACGGCATCGCCCTTTAGCTGTTTTTACCGTCTCTTGCGGCCTCGATCAGCGGGCTCAAGCTCACGGAGACACCCGTCCACCACCGGAACGACTCCGCCGCCTGCCTGGCGAGGAATTCGAAGCCGTCCGCCGTCGGCAGACCCCGCTCGGCCGCGGCCGATACAGCCGGGGTCGGCTCGTCGCCGTAGGGGAGGTCGATGAGCCCTGAGGAGGCCCCCAAGACGCCCTCGGGCAGCTCCTCGCCGCTCATGCCCAGCGGGGTGGCGTTGACCACGACGGCACCGGCGACGGCCGTCCCCCACCCGACCGTCGCCGCGCCGTGCGCGGCGGCGAGCCGGGCCGCCTTCCCCTCCGATCTCGACGACACATGGACGCGTCGGCCCCCGGCGCCCACCAGCGCGGCCCGGGCCGACCCGCCCGCGCCCAGGATCAGCACCTCAGCGTCGGCACCGAAGCGACCACCCCCGAGGATCTCCCGAAACGCTGTCACATCGCTGGAGTGGCCCTCCACCCGCCCGGCGAATCGGAGGGTGTTGACCGAGCCGGCCCGCTCGGCGTCGGGCGTCGCCCGCTCGGCGAGCCCCCAAGCGGCCTCCTTGAGGGGCATCGTCACGTTCAACCCGGAGAACCGGCCCCGCCGCAACCCCTCGACGACCTCCCCCAACACGGCCTCGTCCGCCCTGATCGCCACGTAACCGCCCTCCAGCCCCGCCAACCTGAGAGCGAGGGCGTGGATGGCGGGCGACCGGGAGTGGGCGACCGGGTCGCCGAGCACCGCCAGGCGCAAAGGTGTCGCCATCGCACAAGTGTGGCACGGATCGGCCGTTGCTACGGGAGGACGCCGTCTTCCTTCGCCTTGGCGACGTTGATGTTGTGCTCCTCGAGGGTCTCGGCGAAGGCGTGGGCGCCCTCGAGGTTGGACAAGACGTAGTAGAAGAAGGGTGTCTCGGCCGGGTGCGCCGCCGCCTCCAGCGAGGCCCGGCCCGGCGCGGCGATGGGGGTCGGCGGCAGGCCCGCCGCCGCGTAGGTGTTGTAGGGAGAGTCGGTCGTCTTGTCGAAGCGGTCCGGGTCGCGGGTGCCCAAGGCGTACAGGACCGTCGCATCGATGTCGAGTTTGATTCCCTCGGCCAGCCTGTTGTGGATGACGCTGGAGATCATGGGCCGCTCCGCCTCGATCCGCGCCTCGGCCTCGATGAGAGAGGCGAGGACGAGACCCTCATACTCGGTGTGCCCCAGCTCCTCCCACGCCGACCAGTCGACGCTGTGGACGCGTTGCTCCATCGTCGAGGCCATCCGCTGCAGGATGGGCGCCGGCCGAGCCGACTCGGAGAACTCGTAGGTGTCCGGGAACAGAAGCCCTTCCCAGTAGGCGAGAGATGCCCTCTCGGGAATCTCCCGCAGAGACGTCGACACGTCCCCGCCGAGGAGGGCCTCCTCGAAGTCCGAGTAGCCGTGGGGCGTGCTCTCCGCCAACGACACGAGGATCTCCTCGACCCGGAGGCCCTCGATGATCGTCAGCCGGTAGACGGCCGGCTCGGGCCCGGCGACAAGCATCGCCACCACCTCGCGGGGGTCCATCAGAGTGACGAAATCGTAAGAGCCCGCCTGGAGCCGCTCGGCCGCCTCGACGTTACGCACCGCGGCCTCGAACTCGACAGCGGACTGGACCACGCCCTGGGCGGTCAACATCGCGGCTATGTCCTGACCCGACGCGCCGGGTTTGACCTCGATGGTGACGGGCCGACCGGGCTCGACGACGACCCGCTCGCCGCCCGGCTCGTCGGGGCTGACCGCCGTCCCCACCTGCCGCCCCAGGTATCTGGCCCCGCCGACGACGGCGACCCAGGCGAGGACGACCGCGCCGATGACGGCGAGAGCCTTGACGGCCCTCGCCCACGGCGGCCGCTCCGGGGCCGGCTCAACGGTCACGCGTCTCCTCGGCGCCTCGGCCTCCGTCGCGGCCCCTCGATCCCGCCAGGGAGTCGAGGTGACCTTGGAGGATGATTGCCGCCGCCACCTTGTCGACCGTCCCGCGTCGATCGCGTCTTCTCATCCCCGACTCGACGAGGGCGGACTCGGCCATCTTCGAGGTGAACCGCTCGTCGACGAACTCGACCTCCAGCTTCAGCTCCCGCTCCAACTCGCGGGCGAGGGCGCGCGCCCCGGCGGCCGACTCGCCCTCCCCGCCTGAGAGCCTTGTCGGCACCCCGACCACCAGCTTGTCGACCCGGTGCTCGGCGACCAGGTCGGCGATGCGCCTCACGGCAGCCCGCCTCGCGACGACCTCCAGAGGGCGGGCCGTCAGGCCCAGCTCGTCGGAGACGGCCAAACCGACCCTCCTCGAGCCGAAATCGACTCCCAGGTAGCGGGTCACAACTCGGCCAACGCCCGCTCGGCCTCGTCCCTGGCGGAGTCGAGGGCTTCGTCGAGGAGATCCCCTCTCGGGCCCCCGGCCTGCGACAGCTCGGGATCGCTCGACCCGCCGCCGCCCAGGGCCCTGGCCGCCCCGGTGATCAACTCCGCGGCCGAGAGGCCCTTGTCGACGAGGTCCTTTGAGAGCAACCCGACGAGCGCCCCCTTCCCGCCGGCGCATGAGCCGACGATGACCGCGCAAGGCCCGCCGACCCGGTCCCTGATCCCCAGCGCCATCTCCCGCAATCCCGCCCCGCCGACTTCGCCCGCGTCGGCAACCACCAACTTGGCCCCGCCGACGGTCTCCGCTCCCGCCGCCAACTCCCCGGCGACCGACCCGCGCTCGGCGCGGCGGATGTCGGCCAGCTCCTTCTCCAACCCGGCGACGCGCTCTGTGAGCCGCTCCACCCGAGCCGGCACGTCGCCCGGCGCGACTTTGAGCCCCTCGCCCGCCCGCGCCAGGGCATCGCGCATCGACGCCAGGCGGCGGTAGGCGGTCATCCCGGTCAACGCCTCGACCCGGCGCAGGTTCGACCCGATCGACGACACCGACGTGACCAGCAACGGCCCGACCTGACCGGATGTGGCGGTGTGGGTGCCGCCGCAGAGCTCGGTTGAGAAGTCGCCCACCCGCACCACGCGGACCGTCTCGCCGTATTTGTCGCCGAAGAAGGCGATGGCCCCCATCTTGTCGGCCTCCCGCTTCGAGGTCACCGTGGTCGTGACGCCGCCGTTGGCGATCAGCCTCGAGTTGACCTCCGCCTCGATCTCGGCCAGCTCCTCGGCCGTGGGCAGCCGGAAGTGGGAGAAGTCGAACCTGAGTCGCCCGGGCGCGACCAGCGACCCGGCTTGGCCCGCATGCTCACCGAGCACGTCGCGCAACGCCCAGTGGAGCACATGTGTGCCGGTGTGGCTCTTGCGGATCGCCTCCCGGCGCGGGCTGTCTACCGACGACCGGGCCGGTTGGCCCACCGCCAACCAACCCGCCACTACCCGCGCCGTGTGAGCGTGCAGGCCCTGGACCGCGTGTTGTGTGTCGAGGATCTGGGCGGCCCCGGTCTCGGTCTCGACGCGGCCCTGGTCCCCGACTTGGCCCCCGGCCTCGGCGTAGAAAGGGGTCTTGTCGAGGAACAGCTCCACCTCGGCGCCTTCGTTGGCCCGCTCGACGACCTCGCCGTCGACGGCCATCGAGAGGAGCACGCCGTCGGAGACCTCGAAGTCGTAGCCGACGAAGTCGCTGAGGCCGTGGGCGTCGAGGACCGCCCGGTGGGCCTCGTCCGCCCCGGCGCCGCCTTTCCACGCGGCCCGGGCCCGCTCGCGTTGGGCGCTCATCTCGACGTCGAACCCCTCCAAGTCGACCCGGGCGCCTCGCTCCGCCGCGATCTCCTTGGTGAGGTCGATGGGGAACCCGAAGGTGTCGTGCAGCCTAAAGGCCGTCGGGCCGCTCAAGGTGTCGTCGCCGCCCTCCAACTCGGCGTCGAGCAACTGGTGGCCCGACTCGAGGGTCCTCCTGAACCGCTCTTCCTCGCGGGTGACGACGTCGACGATGAAGTCTCGTTTCTCCTGAAGCTCGGGGTAGGCCTCGCCCATCACCTCGATGACGGAGTCGACGAGGAGGGGGGTCACCAGCCGCTCGCCGCCGTGGCGCCACGCGTGCCTGACGGCGCGACGCAGCACTCGGCGCAGGACGTAACCCCTGCCGTCGTTGGACGGGACGACGCCGTCGCCGATGAGGAAGGTCACAGCCCGCCCGTGGTCGGCCAGGATCCGGAGCGAGACGTCGGATTGCTCGCTCGCCCCGTAGTCGAGGCCCGTGTACCGCTCGGCGGTTCCCAACACATGACGGGTGGTGTCGATGTCGAAGACGGAAGGCACGTCCTGCATCACCGAGGCCATGCGGTCGAGGCCCATGCCCGTGTCGATGCTCTTGGCGGGCAGGTCGCCGACGACGTTGTAGGGCTCGTCTTGGACGTTCTGCATGAAGACCAGGTTCCAGATCTCCACATACCGGCTCTCGTCGCCGCCGATGGGCCCGCCCTCCTCGCCGTAGGCTGCGCCCCTGTCCCAGAAGACCTCCGAACTCGGGCCGCAAGGCCCGGGCACGCCCATCTGCCAGAAGTTGTCCTTACCGCCCCGCTGCACCCGGTCGGGCGGCGCCCCGACGGCGTCGACCCAGATGTCGGCCGCCTCGTCGTCGGTCTCGTGCACGGTGTACCAGAGGCGCTCGGGGTCGAGGCCGAGCGGCTCGGTGCAGAACTCGTAAGCCCAGGGGATGGCCTTCTCCTTGAAGTAGTCGCCGAAGCTGAAGTTGCCGAGCATCTCGAAGAACGAGAGGTGCCGCCGCGTGGTCCCGATGATGTCGATGTCGATCGTGCGCACGCACTTCTGCACGGAGACCGCCCGGTCCCAGGGCGGCGCCTCCTCCCCGAGGAAGTAGGGCTTGAAGGGCACCATGCCCGCGTTGGTCATCAGCAGGGTCGGGTCGACGGGGATCAACGAGGCCGACGGCCTGACCTCATGGTCGCGCTCGGCGAAGAAGTCGATGAATGCTCGGCGTATCCGGTTGCTGTCCACCTGGGCCCTGAAGGTCGATCGCGGCGAGGTTAACGGACCGCTCGCCCCTACCCCGACGGGCCCGACCCCGACGGGCCCGTCGGGGTAGGGG
>Ga0209788_1000051_pt1 | contig 34584 bp, 25 predicted proteins | sample WorMetLIZISLAND1_2_FD_187415 | JGI IMG/M metagenome (GOLD analysis project Ga0209788, IMG submission 187415) | Marine gutless worms symbiont microbial communities from Max Planck institute for Marine Microbiology, Germany - Olavius clavatus LIZARD... ...
CTCTTCAAATCTCATCTTCCGAATCTCCTGCAGCAAGTTCGTTCGGCTCATTGGACACCTCCTCGGCGTCCAATGAAACCGGACACATCACGGGCTACAAGTCCGGACAGTTTATTTGCTCCCTACATGGCCGGGCCCAAGACGTGGCGGCGAGCTTGCGCCGCGCCGCTACCCGTAAACAGCTTGGCCAAAGCGAACGTAAACCGGTAGACAAAGCCGCCGACTACATCGACAACAACCAGGAACGACTCCAATACGATCAAGCCCTGGCATATGGGCTGCCGATCGCGACCGGGATTATCGAAGGCGGCTGCCGTTACCTAGTCAAGGATCGGATGGATATTACCGGTGCGCGTTGGGGTCTGGAGCGAGCTGAGGTCATCCTCAAACTACGCTCGCTGAAGGTCAGTGGCAACCTGGCCGCCTACCTAGCGTTTCATTTCGAACAGGTAACTATTCAGCTACTCCAATTGAGGTATTGGGGGTTGCCCCTGGAAGGTTAGAACGAGCAAGTTAAAAATATCGTCGGACTGTTTGCGTCGGGTCGAAAGGCAGGAGCGGAGGATGACAAAGGCATCTCCGCCGGTATCGGAGCGGAAACGACCGGAGACTTTCTGTTGGAGTTTGGGCATTCGCAGGTCGCGTTCGGCCGGGTTGTTGTCACCGGGAACGCGCAGGTCGGTGAGGAAGCGCAGGACCTCGTTGCGGTGCTCGCGCAGTCGCCGAATGAGGTTGCCGGCCGGGGATTGTTTGATCCGCCCGCGGGTGCCGGGACGGCGGGGACGGGGAGGATTGCCGGCTTCGGCTTCGGTGAGGATGGTGTCGTAGCGGGTCCGCAAGCGCTCGACGTTGCCAGTGGGCAATGCCTTGAGGTTCTGGGCCTCGCCGACCAGGGCATTGGCCTGGCACAACAGCGCGATCATATCGGTTGCCCACGGCTGGTTTGGGGACCTCTCAGCGATAGCGGTTAGCTCACGTAGATGATGGGCATTGCAGAAGGCCTGCCAACATGAGTAGCGCTGGCAGGCTAACCCGTGATCATGCACGAGTACGCCAGCGAATGGTGCCAACAAGCCGAACGCATCCGGGGCCTCGGCCCCACGTTTAGGATGAGGGCAGCAGGCCGTAAGCCGCCGGTTGGTGCTGAGTACGTGTAGCCGGTACAGGTTGCCGTTCACGCGCCGGCCGGTTTCATCGGCATGGGCCACCGGCGCCGCGACGAGTGCGTCGCGAATCGCGGTGACTGGCGCCTCTAGGCGAGCGGCGACCACACGTACGGTGCGCTGGAGGGTCCCCGGTGAGATCGCCAGGCCGGCCCGCTCATTGAGCACCTCGGCGGTGCGCTGGTAGGGCTGCAGCGGATATGGAGTCATGTACACCGCAAAGGCCGACCCGCCCGGTCCGTATTGCACCGGGGCCTCGATCCCCGCGGGAAACGTGCTGCGTTGCGCGCGCCCGCAGGCACAAGTCCCGCTGACAATGCGGTACTCGATGACCTCACGTTGGATCACCACCTCGACCACTTGGCGTCGCTCTGCGAGCCCCGTAGTGGCGATCCCGGTGCCGCCGCGCCCGCCCGCACAGATCCCCGGCAGCGGGATGATCACGCACTGATCGGGGGCCTCGACCAGGGAGCGGGTGACGCCGCGCCGACCCGGTTGTCCACCGGGCTTGCGCCCGCTGGGTTGGCGCTGCGAACGTGGTGGTGGCTTCTTGAACGGTGAGTCCGAGGATGGTGGCCGGCTGGAGTTGTGGCTATCCTTAGCCAGACGTGCTTCGAGTTCCTGAATGCACTCATGCATCTGCTCAATGGTCGCAGTTTGCCCCTCAATGATCGCAGCCTGCTCCGCCACCCGTTCACGCAGCCGCTTAAGCTCGTCGTCAGGGCTTTCCGGAGAATGGGTTAGAGCGTGCTGTTCAGGCATGGTTCCATGGGTACGCGCGTAGCCTGCTGCTTGGCAAGTGAAGAGGGATTTACTCGCGGGTTCGAACCCGCGATGGGACTGTCGGATACGTGTCGAGCCACTTGCTGCAGGACGAGCCGGGGGCACGTGATCGATTGGCGGCACTGGAGGTCCGCTTGGCGGAGCTCCAGTGGTCGTAACCATGGACGACGCCACCAACGAGCATTACTCAAATCGTCGGTGGAGGTGAAGTTGCCCCGACGAATGACTTTGCGCGCTAGAATCGAGATCCCGATTTCGATTTGGTTCAACCATGAGCCATGCTTGGACGTATAGTGGATGACGATGCGATGGCTCGGGTCGCGCAGAAACGCCTCGCAGGTCGCCATGGATTTGAGGATACCGCTCTTCCCTTTGATGCCCAGGTCGGCGCGGTAGCCGATCTTCCGGGCCACGAGCCGAATGACGGATTCCGAGCAATGAGTATTGAGGTTGTCCATCACGAAATGCCAGACTGTGGTCGACGAACGTTGCCCGATCAATCGCTTGAAGTAGCGGGCGAAGTCTTTCTCGGTACGGGTCGGCTCGATGTGGGCAACGACCTAGCTGGTGGCGGCCTGAAATCCGCCGATCAAGGTTTGCGTGTCATGGCGAATGTACTCGAACTCCCGACGTTCGACGTCACCTGCACGCATCGGTCCGGAGCGTCGCCATTGTTAGCGAAACCCGAAATGGGGTCTGTTCGATTTCGGGTGCACAAAATTAGGCGACGGCCATGGCCTTCGGCGGCCCGCGTTCATCCTGCGTCCGTCCCGGTGCGCACTCCGCGCGGCACCGGGACTCCCACAATGACTGGACGCCGTGTCGCATGGCTTGGCCTTTCGTCTCCGCCGGCGCTCACGCGCCGCACTCCGACGAAAGGCTCGGCCCTACGCCTTCGCGGGGGTCGTCGCACTCCGCTCGTCGCTTACGCTCCCTCGCTTTCCTGTGCTCCTCCGTGGTCCGGCGAGGAGCTGGACCCGACAGCCCAGCTACCGGTCCGTGCCGGCTGATGCAGCGGGCCTAGCCGACCGCATCGACCGGTATCTGCCGCTCCGATCATCCGCCGAGCGGACCCGACAGAAGACCGAGCGGCAATGCCTGCTAGCGAGTACCGATTCTCACGACATCCTCGTCGAACGTCGGCACGGTGAGGACAAAAGGTAACTATTCAGGCCCGGGGGCGCCAGTCACCGCGATTCGCCGCGCACTCGTCGCCGCCCCAGTGGCCCATGCCAACGAAACCGGCCGGCGCGTGAACGGCAACCTGTACCGGCTACACGTACTCAGCACCGACCGGCTTACGGCCTGCTGCCCTCATCCTAAACGTGGGGCCGAGGCCCCGGATGCGTTCGGCTTGTTGGCGCCGTTCGCTGGCGTACTCGTGCATGATCACTGATCAGCCTGCCAGCGCTACTCATGTTGGCAGGCCTTCTGCAAGGCCCATCATCTACGTGAGCTAACCGCTATCGCTGAGAGGTCCCCAAGCCAGCCGTGGGCAACCGATATGATCGCGCTGTTGTGCCAGGCCAATGCCCTGGTCGGCGAGGCCCAGAACCTCAAGGCATTGCCCACTGGCAACGTCGAGCGCTTGCGGACCCGCTACGACACCATTCTCACCGAAGCCGAAGCCGAAGCCTATCGACCGGCCTTCAATGCCGAGTTCATGCCGCCAGTGCTGGAGGAGGGATCGGCCTTCGTGCCCTGGATCGGCGGCAAGCTGGATGACTTCCTGTGTGAGACCTTCGAGCGTGTCGTCGGCAAAGACAACTGCGTGGCCTTCGAGGGGATGGCCTTGCAGGTCCCCAAGGACCGCCACCGGATGCATTACAGGAAGGTCAAGGTGCGGGGGCATTGCTAGCCCGATGGCCACCTCGCCGTGTTCCACGGACCGCGTTGTTTGGCTCGCTATGATGCCCAAGGTCAGTCGATGCCGCTACAGCTACAGGTTGTCGCGTAGGTCCGCTGCAGGATCCAAAGCGGACAGTTTATGTGCTACGAAACCGGACAGTTCTATTTGTTGCCAACAGGTGCTTAAGCCGGCGCACTCCAAAGAGTCGGGGAGACCACCCGACCTTCCCGGCTTGCTTACCTACCAACAGTTTGTTTCTGCAGTGATTATCATTCGGTAGCCCAGGAACCTTGTGTTAGCCCAATGCAGTCATGTCCCCTCTATCCGAAGCTAAGAGGCTATCTAGGAAGTAACATATTGATTTTTAAATTATAAAATATGTACATTTTGTGGTTTTATGCGATGTCATCCCGGAGTTTTCTATGACTGAAGAAAAGATTCAGTCGGCTGTCAGGTACCCGAGTGACCTCACCGACGAAGAAGGGGAAATCCTTGAGCCCATCATCAGCGAATTGGAATCCTATACCATCGGACGCCCACGAAAACGTGATCTTCGCGAACTCCTAAATGCCATTTTTTTATTTGGATAAAATAGGTTATCCCTGGCGGTATCTGCCAAAAGACTTTCCCTCCCTACAAGCTCGTTAATTACTACTATACTAAGTGGACAGATAATCGTTGGCCTGAGAAAGTCAATGCGGTGCTTCGTCAGCGGTTACGCCAAAAAAAGACCGAAAGCCAGATCCAACGGGAGTAATTATTGATAGTCAAAGTGTCAAGGGAACCCCGGAATCCTATGTAGAATCGGGGTGTGACGGGGGCCAACTCGTTACGGGCAGAAAACGTCCTATCGTTGTCGATACAATCGGTTGCGTGCTCGTCGTCCGGGTACACGCCGCCAATGAGTTTGATGGTAAAGCCGCTCGTCAAGTCATTACGAACTTGTTTTCGAGCCTCCATACCGTCAAAAAATCCGGGGCGATCGTGCCTATTCCGGTGCGGACCTATTTAACTGAGTCTTGACCCCATTCGAGTGCCAGCGCGAAGTTGTTAGCCGGAGCGTCGCCATTGTTCGCGAAACCCGAAATGGGGTCGTCCGATGTCGGGTGCGAAAAATTAGGCGACGGCCATGGCCTTCGGCGGCCCGCGTTCCTCCTGCGTCCGTCCCGGCGCGCACTCCGCTCGTCGCTTACGCTCCCTCGCTTTCCTGGGCTCCTCCAAAGGAAAAAGGATAGCGAGGTTTCCACATTCTACCTCGCCGCTGGGTGGTTGAGAGAACATTCACCTAGCTGAGTCGATGGCGTCGATTGAGTAAGGATTATGAACGGAAACCAATTTCGAGCGAAACACAGGTTTATTTCGCATCCAGTCGTTTGCTTCTCCGGAAAATTTATAATCATCAGACACCCTATAAAATGGCTGTTTGTTGAGTTTTCACTATTAATAATCTTAGACGGCCTCTAAAGGAGGCATAGCGAATTTATAAATATCCGATTCCGTGTCGATGCTTTCTCACTCGCCCGATTACCCATGAGGTCAACCTTGCCAAGAAAGCCACAACAGTTCCAGCTCCCATTATGATTGTTAAGAACTCCAAATCGGAAGCCAATCCGGGGTTTTGTCTTCCAATCAATCGATTGTACTGAGACCACGAAGATTCGGAAAATGGAATAGTATGAATGCTATTGAACCACCAATATGTGATTATGGAGAGAAGCTATTATGATCCATCCCCAAGAAAGTAGCCTGGAGGATATTTTTCTCACTTGACCACCAAGCGACCATATGATTTGATCTGAGTATCGGAAATAAAGCTCTTTGATATATTTTTGAGTATCATTCGCAAAAACAAAAAATCGGATTCTTTTTCAATAACAATACAACCTTCGTTCCTACCAATATGGTCCCTCAGGGTGGAGTCGAAATAGACCACACTTCACTTTTCCATAGGAAACTTCATCATCGATTTCATCGTCTATTGCACATAGTGCAAACCATTGATCACGACCAACGATTCTTGAATCCACCGGCAACTGCAACGGCGATTGCAAAGAGATCGTCATACTCCATGGGCCGCAAACGTGCAAGAATGACTTGGTGGAAAATGCGTTGTGTTTCAATCTTATCGACGGTCGAATTTAGCTCGACTGCTTCACATGCAAGACAGAAAATCTCCTCGGCCTTGAATGATTACCGGGAAATGGGAGTAGCACATAGCAACATCTGACCATAACTCACATAGAGTCGGTTGATTGCGAGTCTCCGAGATAACCGCTATGAGTGCTTTTTTTCGGAGGGTTTGAAGGTGTTGAGTCCAAAGTGGCCAAGAATTTCATGGCGTATCGTTTGAATAAAATCATTCACGCCGCGTGAATTGGAAGGGGCAAAGGCGACGAGTCGTCTGGTAGAAAAGTAGGCCCCAAAGATTCTTCCTGTTTGTTTGATGGTTGCAGCTTCATTAAAAATTCCCTCTTGTGCTGCACGGACTATATAGCTGAGTTGATAAGCGGCAGGATAGACTCGGCAGAATTCACGAATCAATTGCTGTCCTTGTTCAACGGTTATCGGCATCGGAAATTAAGACTACCGATTTTACATCACCTTTCCCCCCTATCATAAAAAACCGCATTCGCAGTCTCCCCAGGGTAGGATGCTCACATAACCAGTTCTTCATCATCAATTCCGTACCATAAGGCGATCGCCGGGAAATGGTGTACCGGATTGGGCCGGATTTTCGTTTGTATTCAAGATGGGACAACCGGCGCCTAGTGGACTAGGTAACGGTTGACGCAACACAGTATCGGCGGGGATTCGTAGACCCGACTGACGAATAATAGACAGTAACGTCCCCACTCTGATTCCTTTATGATCCGGAATCGGAACAGTTGTTTAGCTTTTGCATAATAACATGGCTTCCCTTTCTTTTTACTTCTTGGAATCCATGTCTCTGAAGTAGCCGGCATATTTCCTTACCTGAGACTTGAGTTTACCCAACGGCGATCTCCACATGAGTTACATACACTTCACCATGGAGTCTTAAATCGATTCCTTCTTGTAAAGCAACTTCAAAAAACAGTTCCAATGCTTCTTTCAAATTTGCCCTTGCCTCTCCAACCGTATCACCTTGACTTGCAACATCGATCTCCGGGCATAGTGCCACGTATCCATCATCTTCTCTTTCAATGATAGCTGTTAATTGCTTGACTATTCAATCGCCTTATTTCATCTGGCTCCCACACTCCGACATGGGAGCAAGCTCCTCCCGACGAAGGAGGAATCTTGACGCTCCAGCGTCACGAGACACGCGCCGCTGGAGCGGCCCAACGGTACATTCCCACGCTGGAGCGTGGGAATGAGTCAATACATGCGCACCTAACCCGACTTACCCGGCTTTATTTACAAGAATTTTAAATGTTTCCCATAACCCAAACCCACCAAGCGTATCCTTTGAATACACACGACCAGCAGTGATCGCCCCACTTCCATCTCTTCCATCTACACCTTTCACACCTTGAGGGCCAGGAAGTCCTTGCGATCCTCCAGGTCCTGGGTCACCTTCGATTCCTCCGCTCTCCTGCAAGCTACGCTCAAACGCTTGTTTACTCTATAATCACCATATCCCTCAGAAAGGCTTACATCACAAAACGTCCCTCCAGACACTCAAACAGCGGTACGCACAACAGCCCAATCTGTTCAATAAAATCCCACACAATCATCCCAATCATCCGGGATCTGACATCACACGAAAACCCGGACCCAAAGGAAAACACCGCAGCATTCTCCCCTGGGCCCCCGCGCCTATTTCCTGGGTGGCTTACTTCTTGGCTACATGCTCCACAAAGCGCAGCATGTTGCAGGTATAGCCGTACTCATTGTCGTACCAGGCGATGACCTTGAGGAAGGTGGGATCCAGGGTGATACCGGCCTCGGCATCGAAGATGGAGGGCGTACTCCGGCCACGGAAGTCGGTCGCTACGACCTTCTCGTCCGTGTAATCCAACACGCCGGCGAGGTCACCCTTTTCGGAGGCCCCCTTCATGGCGGCACAGACGTCTTCGTAGTTGGATTCGTTTTCCAGCTCGGCGGTGAGGTCGACCACGGAGACATCGGAGGTCGGCACGCGGAAGGCCATGCCGGTCAGCTTGCCATTGAGCTCGGGGAGGACCTTGCCAACGGCCTTGGCGGCACCGGTGGAGGACGGGATGATGTTCTCCAGGATACCGCGACCACCACGCCAGTCCTTCATGGAGGGGCCGTCGACGGTCTTCTGGGTGGCGGTGGCGGCGTGGACCGTGGTCATGAGGCCGCGCTTGATGCCCCAGTTATCGTGCAGCACCTTGGCCACCGGGGCCAAGCAGTTGGTGGTGCAGGAGGCGGCGGAGACGATGGTCTGGCCGGCATAGGTCTTGTGGTTGACGCCGTAGACGAACATGGGGGTATCGTCCTTGGAGGGAGCGGACTGAACGACCTTCTTGGTGCCGGCATCAATGTGCTTCTGGCAGGTGTCCTTGGTCAGGAAGAACCCGGTGCTCTCGATAACCAGCTCGGCCCCGACGTCACCCCATTTCAGGTTAGCGGGGTCTCTTTCCGCGGTTAGGCGAATGGATTTGCCCTTGACGACCATTTTGTCGCCATTGATCACGATATCGTCCTTGAAATTGCCGTGGACCGAGTCGTACTTGAGCATATAGGCCAAGTAGTCGGGATCGAGCAGGTCGTTGATGCCGACGACCTCAATGCCTGGAAAGTCCTTGGCGATCGCGCGAAAGGCCATCCGACCGATACGACCGAACCCATTGATGCCAACTTTGATTGTCATGGAATAATCTCCAGTTTGTTTCAGGTTTGGGTGTTGTACTTGGTTGGGAGATCGAGACAGCCCGTCAGAGCTGCTCTTCGACCGCTGCTACCACATTTTCCACGGTGACGCCGAACGCCTTGTATACGTCCCCCGCGGGAGCGGATTCGCCGAAGCTGTCAACTCCGATCGCCTTGCCCTGGGTACCAATGTACTTGGGCCAAAGATTGGTGACACCGGCCTCCACCGCGACCCGGACTTTGACCGCTTCCGGTAGCACGGATTCCTTGTAGGCGGCATCTTGGGCGTCGAAGGCATCCATCGAGGGCATGGAAACGACGCGGACCTTGCGACCCTTGGCGATCAGCTCCTTGTAGGCATCGATCGCCAGGGAGACCTCGGAGCCGGTCCCGATGATGATGGCTTCGGGCTGGCCGTCGCAGTCTCGTAACACATAGGCGCCCTTGGTGATGGCCTGTAGCTGCTCCTTCGTGCGTTCCAGATGCGGCAGCCCCTGGCGGGAGAAGACCAAGCTGGTAGGCCCGCCTTTGCGTTCGACCGCCAGCTTCCAGGCTACGGCGCTTTCCACCGCATCTGCCGGCCGCCAAGTGGTCATGCACGGAGTCAACCGCAGGATGGAAATCTGCTCCACCGGCTGATGGGTCGGGCCATCCTCGCCGAGTCCGATGGAGTCGTGGGTGTAGACGAAAATGGGGTTGATCTTCATGAGCGCGGCCATGCGCAGAGCGTTCTTGGCGTACTCCATGAACATCAGGAAGGTGGCGCCGTAGGGCTTGAAGCCACCGTGCAGCGCGACCCCGTTCATGATGGCCGACATGCCGAATTCGCGCACGCCGTAGTAGGCATAGTTGCCGCTGGCGTTTCTCCGGGAGATGCCTTTGCTCCCGGACCAGATGGTCAGATTCGAGCCGGCCAAGTCCGCGGAGCCACCAAGGAATTCGGGGAGCATGGGACCATAGCCTTCGAGTGCGTTTTGAGAGGCCTTGCGGGTGGCGATTTTCTCGGCCTTGGCGTCCACGGACTCGATGAAATCCCAGGCCTTCCGCTCCCATTCGGCGGGTAGTTCGCCGGCCAAGCGGCGCTTGAGCTCCGCCGCCAGATCGGGATGGGCGGCCTCATAGGCAGCGAAGCGCTGGTTCCAGTCGGCCTCGGCGGTGGCTCCGGCCGACTTGGCATCCCAGGCTTGGTAGATGTTTTCGGGGATCTCGAAGGGGCCATAGGTCCAACCGAGGGCCTGGCGGGTCAGGGCGACCTCGTCTTCACCCAACGCGGCACCGTGACATTCTTCGCTGCCTTGCTTGTTGGGAGAGCCCCAGCCGATGACGGTCTGGCAGCAGATGAGGGTCGGCTTGTCGGTAACCTCACGGGCCTGCTGGATCGCATACTTGACGACACCGGGATCATGGCCATCCACCTTGGGAATCACATGCCACCCATAAGCCTCGAAACGTTTCGGCGTATCGTCGAGGAACCAGGGCGGCGTGTTGGCATCCCCGCGTACTATACCGTCGATGGAGATGTTGTTGTCGTCGTAGAAGGCGATGAGCTTGCCTAGCCCCCACACGCCGGCCAGGGAGCAGACCTCGTGGGAGATGCCTTCCATCATGCAGCCGTCACCGAGGAAGACATAGGTCCAGTGATCGACGATCTCATGGCCGGGCTTGTTGAACTGGGCGGCCAAGATCTTTTCGGCAAGGGCCATGCCCACGGCATTGCTGATGCCCTGGCCGAGGGGACCGGTGGTCGTCTCGATGCCCGGGGCATAGCCGTATTCGGGGTGGCCGGGGGTCTTGGAGTGGAGCTGGCGAAACTGTTTCAGGTCCTCGATGCTCATATCGTAGCCGGCCAAGTGCAACAGCGAGTATATGAGCGTGGAGCCGTGCCCGTTGGATAACACGAAGCGGTCGCGATCCGCCCAATCCGGGTTGGCCGGATTGTGTTTTAAAAAATCGTTCCACAATACTTCGGCGATATCGGCCATCCCCATGGGGGCACCGGGGTGACCGGATTTTGCTTTTTCGACCGCATCCATGCTCAGGACGCGGACGGCGTTGGCGAGTTCTCTACGTGAGGACATCGAGTCTCTCCTCTTCGCTGTTTGAAACCTAAGGCTTCCGCCGGCCGCACCCGCACGCCGCAGCGCCCGGCAACAACCCGCGACTCCAAGGACCATCTCTGCCGAAAACACCGCTGGCCCGCCGGCTTGTACTTTTCTCAGGCTGCACCGGCAGCCGCATCGGCTTGCCCTGCGCCCTCAGATACGACGAAGACCTCTTGCAACCGGATATGCCCTTTTCGCCCAACGCCGGGGGCGCGGTGAATCCGGAGAACGGGTGGCTTGTTCCCCCGGTATGAGCCGGTATACGATCCGCTACCCTGGCGCTTCACCCTCAGAGCGGAGCCGAAAACCAGATGATTTGGAAGACCATTTATTCTGGCGCAAAGAGGTAGGACGGAACAAAGAAGCACATCTTATGGAAACATAGAAATTTATAATTTGTTTATATTTTGATTTAGTGGCATAGGCCGGCGAACGGGAACATCGGCAGATCGAAGCGCGGCATGGTGTTCTAAACTTGTTGTTGCCGTAAAGGAAGCCTTAGAGGCTATCTAGAGTAGTCTCTAACAAGACGGCCTCCCTGGGATTTTTCACGGTACTCGTTACACCGGCACGCAACAAAATCAGAATACTACCCACTACTTTTCAAGGTTCCCATAAGAAAACCTTTATACGGAATAGCTCCGTCCGTTCCGGTGGAATCTGTCGGTCAGGATTCCTTCCATTTCATGGAACAGCCCATGCTCGGAATCTGCTCCTCGGGACCCTTGCCGGTCTCGGCCACCTGCTTCATGGCCTCGAACAGGTCTCGGCGCACGCCTTGCGGTGCCGGCTCTTTGCGGCTCTCATCCAGCCTGCCCCGGTACTGGAGCCCCAGCTCGCTGTTATAACCGAAAAAGTCCGGTGTACAGACGGCACCATAAGCCTTTGCCACCTCTTGGGTCTCGTCCATCAGATAGGGAAACGGAAAATCGTACTCCTCGGCTATCCGCTTCATGTTGCCGAACGAGTCCCCCGGGTAGTCCGTCGGATCGTTGGCCATGATGGCCACACAACCGATACCGTAGCTGGCCAGCTCACGGGCATCACGTAGGATCCGGTCGCGCACCGCCTGCACGTAGGGGCAATGGTTGCAGATAAACATGACGAGCAGGCCTTTCTGGCCTTTGCACTGATCGCGGGACCAAGTCTTCCCATCCACGCCCGGGAGAGAGAAATCCGGCGCCGGTGTTCCAAACGCACATACTGGGGTCTGAAGTAAAACCATCGATTGACTCCTGGTATTACCGAGCTTACAGAGAGATCGAGGGGACCTTGGAAAATTTCATTCTTGGAATTTTTGTAACTATTCAGGACCTCTTGCCAAGCAGCAGGCTACACGCATACCCATGGAACCATGCCTGAACAGCACGCCCTACCCCATTCTCCGGAAAGCCCTGACGACGAGCTTAAGCGGCTGCGTGAACGGGTGGCGGAGCAGGCTGCGATCATTGAGGGGCAAACTGCGACCATTGAGCAGATGCATGAGCGCATTCAGGAACTCGAAGCTCGTTTGGCTAAGGATAGCCACAACTCCAGCCGGCCACCATCCTCGGACTCACCGTTCAAGAAGCCACCACCGCGATTCGCGACGCACTCGTCGCGGCGCCGGTGGCCCATGCCGATGAAACCGGCCGGCGCGTGAACGGCAACCTGTACCGGCTACACGTACTCAGCACCAACCGGCTTACGGCCTGCTGCCCTCATCCCAAACGCGGGGCCGAGGCCCTGGATGCATTCGGCCTTTTGTCCCAATTCGTGGGCATACTGGGGCATCACCACCGGTCAGCCTACGAGCGCTACCAATGTCTGCATGCCTTCTGCAAGGTCCATCATCTGCGCCAGCTGATCGCCATCGCTGAGAGGTCCCCGAGCCAGCCGTGGGCAACCGATACGATCAAACTGTGACGCCATCCTCAGCACAGCCGAAGCCGGCAATCCTCCCCGTCCCCGCCGTCCCGGCACCCGCGGGCGCGTCACACAGTCCCCGGCCGGCAACCTCATTCGGCGGCTACGCGAGCGCCGCAACGAGGTCCTGCGCTTCCTCACCGACCTGCGTTCCCGGCGACAACAACCACGCCGAACGCGACCTTCGCATGCCCAAGCTCCAGCAGAAAGCCTCTGGCTGCTTCCGCTCCGATACCGGCACCGAAGACTTTGCCATCATCCGCTCCTACCTCTCAACTCTCCGCAAACAATCCGACGATATGTTCAACTCGCTCGTCCTGAGCCTTCCAAGGGCAACCCCCAATGCCCCAATTGGAGTAGCTGCATAGTTACGATTTTTTCAAGTTCATACGAAAATGCAATATTCGCTTTGCCTCCCAGCTTGCAATCACTTACGGGCATTGGAAGCTGGCAGGGCGTTCCCGCCCTATTACGGGTACCTGAATTCTTTAAAGGATACCTTGAACAATTCCGTCTGTGGAATTGTTCGAGCCGCAAAGCGAAAACGCGGTTTTCGCTTTGCTCTCAGTTTTCAAGCACATACCTGCCTTGAAAACTGGCGGGGCGTCCCAGCCCCGCACGGGCACCTTGAATTTTCCAAGATACCCCAAAAGTGCCCGGACCGCGACATCGAGACATATTACTGGAAGCGGTAACAGAGGACCTTGGAAACTCCATGCTTGGAATTTTTTAAGGTTCTCTATTAAGATCCGCCCGGAACAACCTAAAGGACAAGATAAAGGGTGCCCCACCGATGACAAGTGATTTCACCTTCACTTCCGAATCCGTCTCCGAAGGACACCCCGACAAGGTGGCGGACCAGATCTCCGATGCCCTGCTGGACGCTATCTTGACCCAGGACCCACGTCCCGAACAGGCGCGCGTCGCTTGTGAGACCATGGTCAAGACCGGGGCCGTCATCGTCGGCGGCGAAATCACCACCGATGCTTGGATCGACCTCGACGATTTGGTGCGCCGGGTGGTAACGGATATCGGCTACAACAGCTCGGATGTGGGCTTCGATGGCTCGACCTGCGCCGTCATGTCGCTCATCGGCAAACAGTCGGGAGACATCGCCATGAGCGTGGACCGCGAGAGCCCCGAAGAGCAGGGCGCGGGCGACCAGGGGCTGATGTTCGGCTACGCCACTAATGAGACGGATGTGCTCATGCCCGCGCCCATCACCTATGCCCACCGCCTGATGCAACGCCAGTCGGAGATGCGCCGCTCCCACGTGTTGCCCTGGCTGCGACCCGACGCCAAAAGTCAGGTAACCCTGCGCTACCGGGACGGTAAGGTCGTCGCCGTGGACGCGGTGGTGCTCTCCACCCAGCATGATCCGGACGTGGACTACGAACATCTACGCGAGGCGGTGATGGAGAATATCATCCTGCCCGTGCTACCCGAGGCTTGGCTCCACGGCGATACTAAATTCCACATCAACCCAACGGGAAGCTTCGTCATCGGTGGTCCGGTGGGAGACTGCGGCCTGACGGGACGCAAGATCATCGTCGATACCTACGGCGGCTCGGCCCGCCACGGTGGCGGTGCCTTCTCCGGCAAGGACCCGTCGAAGGTCGATCGCTCCGCCGCTTACGCCGGGCGCTATGTGGCTAAAAACATCGTCGCTGCGGGGCTTGCCGAGCGCTGCGAGATCCAGGTCTCCTACGCCATCGGTGTGGCCGAGCCGACGTCCATCACCATCGAGACCTTCGGTACCTCCAAGCTGCCCGCGGACCGAATCGCGACCCTAGTACGCGAGCACTTCGACCTGCGCCCTTACGGGATTATCTGCATGCTCGACCTGATCCGACCCATTTATCGCAAGACCGCCGCCTATGGCCACTTCGGGCGCGAGGAGCCCGAATTCACCTGGGAGCGGACCGACAAGGCCGCTGAGCTACGTGACGCGGCTAAGGCGATTTCTGTCAAATGAAATACCATCTTGCTGGTCTTTTCGTCCGTCTTCCGTGTTGCAGCAACCGTTACATAGTTCACTAGGCGCCGGTTGCCACGCCTTGAATACGAACCAAAATCCGGACCAATCCAGTACATCATTTTCCGTCAATCGCCTAACCGGCAGTGTTCTGATCCTGTTGTTACCGAGAATGGGGAACCGTAAAGGTTGCCCTTACTGGCCGCGGAATAGAGGTGACAGGGTGCCGGGTGCGGATCATGGAAGGGCGATTCATGAATCGCCCCTACACACTGGAAACAACAAAGCTATAGCGCCACCGCCTAACCTAACTAAAGGGCCGCCTGAAAAATTCCATCCCCGGAATTTTTCAAGTGCCCGGGCGGGATTGCTACATATCCGATACACCCATAACCCTCCTACCGAGGAGCGCTGCAACGGGGTACTCCCGCCAGACTCGGTGAGAGATGCCAAAGAGCTACAACGGCGCTTACTCTGATAATCTTTGGAGACGACTACCATGAGTGAGCCTACCGACTACAGGGTCGCCGACCTCTCCCTGGCCGCTTGGGGCCGCAAGGAAATCACCATTGCCGAGACCGAGATGCCGGGCCTCATGGCCCTGCGCGAGAAGTATGGGGCGCAAAAGCCCCTGACCGGTGCCCGCATCTCCGGCAGCCTGCACATGACCATCCAAACCGCGGTGTTGATCGAGACCCTGATCGAACTCGGCGCCCGGGTCCGCTGGGCCTCCTGCAATATCTTCTCGACCCAGGATCACGCCGCTGCGGCCGTCGCCGCGGCCGGTATCCCGGTCTATGCCTGGAAGGGCGAGACCCTGGAAGAATACTGGTGGTGTACCGAACAGGCTCTGAGCTGGCCCGATGCCGAGGGTCCCAACATGATCCTGGACGATGGCGGCGATGCCACCCTACTGGTCCACAAGGGGGTGGCCTACGAGCAGGCTGGCCGCGTGCCCGCATCGACCGCCGACGACAATGAAGAGGCGACGGCGGTGCTCGGTGTCCTGGCACGCCTCTTCGAGCGCGACGGACAATACTGGCACCGCATCGCCGCCGAGATCAAAGGCGTTACCGAAGAGACCACCACCGGTGTGCATCGCCTGTACGAAATGGCACGGGAGGGCTCGTTGCTCTTTCCGGCTATGAACGTGAACGACTCGGTGACCAAATCCAAATTTGACAACCTTTACGGTTGCCGCGAATCCCTGGTGGACGGCATCAAGCGGGCCACCGATGTCATGATCGCCGGCAAGGTCGCCATGGTCTGCGGCTATGGTGACGTGGGCAAGGGTTGCGCCCAATCCCTACGTGGCCTCGGGGCCATCGTTCGGGTATCCGAGATCGATCCCATCTGCGCCCTACAGGCCTCCATGGAAGGCTTCAAGATCGTCACCATGGAAGAAGCGGCACCGCAGGCGGACATCTTCGTCACCGCCACCGGCAACCAAAACGTCATCACCCATGACCATATGGCGGTCATGAAGGATCAGGCCATCGTCTGCAATATCGGCCACTTCGACAACGAGATCGAGGTCTCCGCTCTCGAAAGCTATGGATGGGAAGAGATCAAGCCCCAGGTGGACCATGTCATCTTCCCCGACGGCAAGCGCATTATCCTGCTCGCCAAGGGGCGTCTGGTGAACCTGGGCTGCGCCACGGGTCATCCCAGCTTCGTGATGTCCAACAGCTTCACCAACCAAGTCCTGGCTCAGATAGAGATCTTCGACAATATCGACCGGTACCCGATCGGCGTCTATGTACTGCCTAAGAAGCTGGACGAGGAAGTGGCCCGCCTGCACCTGGGCAAGATCGGCGCCACCCTGACGGTCCTGAGACAGGATCAAGCCGACTATATCGGGGTGCCTGTCGAGGGTCCCTATAAGCCCGACTACTATCGGTATTGACGGCGGATCGAACCCCATAGAGCCGTCCTGGCAAACGGGGTCCGTGCCATTCGGTTCCGCCACCTTTTCTTCTTTCAACCCGAGACTCAGGCCTGATTATCCGCCAGACGCGCTCGGGCCCGTGCAATGGCCGCCCGTACCTGGATCGGGGCAGTCCCGCCTAGGTGGTTGCGGGCAGCCACCGAGCCGTCCGGAGTGAGCACCACGAAGACATCTTCGGCGATGGCGTCGGAAAATGACCGTAGCTTCTCTAGGGGCAGCTCCGAGAGGTCCTTTCCCTCTTCGATGCCCAGGGCCACCACCTTACCGACGATCTCGTGGGCGGCGCGGAAGGGGACGCCCTTGCGCACCAGATAGTCCGCTAGGTCGGTAGCGGTGGCAAAGCCGTGTCGGGCTGCGGCGCGCATGCGTTCCCGATGGCAGCGCAGCGCGCCCACCATGTCCACGAATACCTTCAGTGAGCCTTCAAGGTTGTCGACCGTGTCGAACAGGGGCTCCTTGTCTTCTTGATTGTCCTTGTTATAGGCCAGGGGTTGGCCCTTCATCAGGGTCAGTAGCCCCATCAGGTGTCCGAAGATACGCCCGGTTTTGCCGCGCACCAGCTCGGGGACATCCGGATTTTTCTTCTGGGGCATGATGGAGGAGCCGGTGCAGAAGGCGTCCGAGAGCTCGACGAAGCCGAACTGGGCGGAGGACCAGAGGATGAGCTCCTCGGAGAAGCGCGACAGATGCAGCATGATGATCGATGCGGCGGCGCTGAATTCGATGACGAAATCCCGGTCCGAGACGGCGTCCAGGGAGTTCTCCGCCGGGCGGGAAAAGCCCAGCAGTTGTGCCGTATAGGCGCGATCAATGGGGTAGGTGGTACCGGCCAGGGCCGCGGCCCCCAAGGGTAGGCTGTCGAGTCGGCGGTGACAGTCGGCGAGGCGTTCCTGGTCGCGCTGGAGCATCTCGAACCAAGCCATCATATGGTGGCCGAAGGTGATGGGTTGGGCCACCTGCAGATGGGTGAAGCCGGGCATGATCGTGGCCGCCTCGCGTTCGGCCAAGTCTAGGATCGCCTGCTGCAAGTGTCCGAGCCGGGCGCGGATGGCGGTGATCTCGGCGCGCAGGTAAAGTCGTACATCCGTGGCGACTTGGTCGTTGCGGGAGCGTCCGGTATGCAGCTTCTTGCCGGTGTCGCCGATATCCGCGATGAGTGCCGCCTCGATGTTCATGTGGACATCTTCGAGGGGGACCGACCACTCGAACTCGCCAGCGTCGATCCGCTCGCGGATGCGGGTCAAGCCGGCGACGATGGCGTCGCGTTCCGCGACGGTCAGGATGCCCTGGCGCGCCAGCATGGTGGCATGGGCGATGGAGCCTTGGATGTCGTAGCGGTAGAGCCGGTAGTCGAAGCTCACCGATGCGGTGAAGGCCTCGACGAAGGCGTCCGTAGGTTCATGGAAGCGCCCGGCCCAGGGTTTATCGGAACCAATCCGGTCATTCATCGTAGTGGGAGGAAAAGAACGCGAGTATAGCGACCCGCGAATCATGGCAACCACTCGGGGCATCCGGAAACATTCGGGTACCCTTCAGAAGCCACTGGTGATCGGATAACGCCGGTCCCGGTCGAAGGCGCGACAGGTGATGCGCACTCCGGGCGGTGCTTGGCGACGTTTGTACTCGTTGCGGTCCACCAGACGTGCCACCCGCCGCACCTCCGCCTCCGGATAGCCAGCGGCTACGATCTCGGCGATGCTGAGGTCATGCTCGATATAGCCTTCGAGGATCCGGTCGAGCAGATCGTAATCCGGCAGACTGTCCTGATCGGTCTGATCCGGACGCAGCTCGGCGGAGGGCGGGCGTGTGATCACCCGCTCCGGAATGACCCGCGCGCGCCGATTACGATAGTGCGCCAAACGATAGACCAGGGTCTTGGACAGGTCCTTGAGGGGCGCGAATCCCCCCGCCATATCTCCGTACAGGGTCGCATAGCCGACCGCCATCTCGCTTTTGTTACCGGTAGTCAAGAGCATTTTGCCCTTACGGTTACTAATAGCCATGAGGATGATGCCGCGGCAGCGGGCCTGGATATTCTCTTGGGTGACACCCGCATCCCCATCACCGAGCTGGTCTTTGAGCATACCCAGAAAGGCCTCGAAGGCCGGCTCGATGGAGATGATATTGGCCGTTACGCCCAGAATGCGCGCCTGTTCCGACGCATCCTCCAGGCTCATGTCGGCGGTATAGCGCGATGGCATGAGCACCACCTCCACCTGCTCCGGGCCCAAGGCATCGGTCGCCACCGCCAGTGTCAGGGCCGAGTCGATCCCCCCCGACAGGCCGAGCACGGCCCCACCGAAGCCGTTCTTGCGGACGTAATCCCGCACTCCGAGCACCAGGGCCCGGTAAATCGCCGCTTCCGGCTCGAGCTCGGGTGCCACAGCTCCCGGTATTGGCACCGGCCGTGGCCCGGGCTCGAGCGTGATATCCACGACCAAGGAGGTCGACTCGAAATAGGGGGCCCGATGTATGAGGTTCCCGGCGGCATCGACCATGAAAGAACCGCCGTCGAACACCAGCTCGTCCTGCCCCCCGACCGGATTCACGTAGAGGATTGGCAGGCCGTGCTCCAGCGCCCGGAGCTGAACCAGGGCCTCACGCTCCGCGGCCTTGTCGAGGTGATAGGGGGAGGCGTTGATGTTGATCGAAAGATCGGCACCGGCGGCCGCGGCTCGCCGGGTCGGGCCCTCTTCCCAGATGTCCTCGCAGATCGTAACGGCGATCCGTATCCCCCGGAATGCCATCAGGCCCACCCTGGTGCCGGGCTGAAAGTAACGCTTCTCGTCGAAGACGCTGTAGTTGGGCAAGAGCTGCTTGGCATACTCGGTGACGACCTGTCCTCCGTCGACTAGGCCCGCGACGTTGAATAGGCCGCCCACGGTCGCCTTGGGGTAGCCCAGGATCAGCGCAACCCCGCACGTCTCGGCGGCGATCCGTGCCAAGGCCGCCTGGGTGCGCTCGGTGAGCTCGGGGCGCAGGAGTAGATCCTCCGGCGGATAGCCGGTCAAAGTCAACTCCGGGAAAACCACCAAGTCCGCTGCCTGCTCGTCGCGGGCGGCCTTGGCCACCGCAATCACCCGATCCCGGTTGCCGTCCACATCACCGACGAGCAGATTCTGTTGCGCGACCAGAATACGCAGCTTCGAGGGTATTTCCATATCGGTCTTCTTCTCGTAAGGTCCGGGGAATCTGACCGTCGGGTATCTTGAAACATGGCTTCCCAGCCACTTTTCACGGATCAAGGGGCGTTGAAGAGAATACCCTCCCCGGAATTCTTCAAACTACCCCATACTAGTCCGATCGGTCGCAGGCCGGCAAAAATTCCAGTGTACCGTCACACACCCGTGTGTATACCCGTTGCACGTGAATATCTTGTGCTTGACCGAAAAATCCTTTTTATTCTACAGAACAATCGGTTACAATTCATCCTCAAGGCCGAAGCTTCGGATGTCAGCGAGAGCTTGATGCGTTAACACTTTGATTTTATTCTGGTTCGAGTAACACGGTCAGGCCAGAGAGAATACGCGGGGACGCACAGAGAATCCACTCCGTCAAACTTCCTCATTCGGAATCCAATGCGTCACGTCATCGATCCGCAGCGGTCGTTCAGTGCGCAGAACATCTCGGCCATCGAGCTCGATCCGAAATCGCGCGACGATATTCCACAGGTCCTGTACGGTCTGCAAGACATCTACACTACGCCAGGGCTGCGTGAGCGCGCGTTTACCCTCCTCGCCGAGGTCATCCCGGCGACGAGCACGCGCGATGGCCGGGAAGGTCCTGCGGATGCGAGCACGGGCCGTCCCGGCATGGAGCCATGAAAGCCCCTGGTGCTCGGGACCTTACGCCTGGGTCTAAACAATCAATACCCGGCCGTAGGAGAACAGAAAGCATGAGCCCGACGCCCGAGCCGGTTGCCACGCCGGTCGCTGCGATCGGAAAGCGTCGACCTGAAGGGGGCATCCCTGGGATATCGTCCGGGAACCTGATATCGGCACAACTTCAGGTTCCCAATGCAAGCTCTGTGGCTACGGAATGTCTGGATAACCGATACCGGGACCATACCTCATCAACAACGAATCCTAGAACCAACAAAGCAATAACACCACCAAATAGGGAGCAGATCTATTGGTCCACTTTCTCGGATTTCGACCGCATGATGGGTTTTTTGCTTGGCACTAAGAGGCCGTCTAGAAATTAACACATTGATTATTAAATAATAAAATATGTACATTTTGTGGTTTTACGCGATGTAATCCCAGAGTTTTCTATGACTGAAGAAAAGATTCAATCGGCTGTCAGGTACCCGAGTGACCTCACCGACGAAGAAGGGGAAATCCTTGAGCCCATCATCAACGAATTGGAATCTTATACCATCGGACGCCCACGAAAACATGATCTTCGCGAACTCCTAAATGCCATCTTTTTATTTGGATAAAACAGGTTGTCCTTGGCGGTATCTGCCAAAAGACTTCCCTCCCTACAGGCTCGTTAATTACTACTATACTTAAGTGGACAGATAATCGTTGGCCAGAGAAAGTCAATACGGTGCTTCGTCAGCGGTTACGCCAAAAAAAGACCGAAGGCCAGATCCAACGGGAGCAATTATTGATAGTCAAAGTGTCAAGGGAACCCCGGAACCCTATGTAGAATCGGGATGTGACGGGGGCCAACTCGTTACGGGCAGAAAACGTCCTGTCGTTGTCGATATAATCGGTTACGTGCTCGTCGTCCGGGTACACGCCGCCAATGTGTTTGACGGTAAAGCCGCTCGTCAAGTCATTACGAACTTGTTTTCGAGCCTCCATATCGTCAAAAAAAATCCGGGGCGATCGTGCCTATTCCGGTGCGGACCTATCTAACTGAGTCTTGACCCAATTCGAGTGCCAGCGCGAAGTTGTTAGAAAGAAAAAAGGACAACGAGGTTTCCACGTTTTACCTCGCCGCTGGGTGGTCGAGAGAACATTCGCTTGGCTGAATCGATGGCGTCGATGGAGGAGCACAGGAAAGCGGGGGAGCGTAAGCGACGAGCGGAGTGCGACGACCCCCGCGTAGGCGTAGGGCCGAGCGTTTCGTCGGAGTGCGGCGCGTGAGCGCCGGCGGAGACGAAAGGTCAAGCCATGCGACACGGCGTCTAGTCCTTGTGGGAGTCCTGGTGCCGCGCGGAGTGCGCGCCGGGACGGACGCAGGACGAACGCGGGCCGCCGAAGGCCATGGCCGTCGCCTCATTTTGTGCACCCGATATCGGACGGACCCCATTTCGGGTTTCGCAAAAAATGGCGACGCTCCGGTGAGTAACGATTATGAACGGAAACCAACTTCGAGCGAAACACAGGTTTATTTCGCATCCAGTTGTTCACTTCTCCGGTAAATTTGTAATCATCAGATACCCTAATAAAATGGCTGTTCGTTGAGTTTTCATTATTAATAAATTTTTAGACAGACTCTAAGGCGATTGCCGGAAAATGGAGTGCCGGATTGGGCCGGATTTTCGTTCGTATTCAAGGCGCGGCAACCGGCGCCTAGTGGACTATGTAACGGTTGACGCAACACAGAAGACGGGCGATAAAGACCACTGATAGAAATCGCCTAAACTACCCTTTCCGGATCTCATGTACAGACGTGTTAGACACATCCGGCTACTCGCCGGTATCCTGGTCCTGGTAATCCGAGTCACCTTCGCCGCGGAACCGGCGGCTGCGGGTCCATTCCCTTTCGCCACGCCGGCACCCGTAATACCAGGCACGCCCGGTCGTCTCCATGGCACCCCCTACAATCCCCACGCCCGACTCGATCCGGAGGTCCAAATCCGGATCGCACTCCAACACCAAGCGGAGGGGCGTCCGCAGGAGGCCCTGAGCATACTCTCCACCGCCAGTGCCAACCATCCGGATCAGGCTCGACTCTATGCCGTGCGTGGCAGCCTGTTGCTAGAGACCAACCGCATCGCCCCGGCGTTGGCGGACCTGGAGCAGGCGATCAAGCTTGCCCCGGACAACGTCGAGGCGCTCACCAACCGGGCCCAGGCCTACCGCCGGTTTGGTCGCATCGACCAAGCCCTGGCGGACCTGACCCATGCTCTGAAGCTCGCCCCCGATTTTCTGGCCGCTCGCTTCAACCGGGGTGCCTTACGCTATGGTGCCGGCGACTATCAAGGCGCCCTCCGGGATTTCGACCGCTGCGTCGCCCTGGACCCTCACTTGCCTGCACCCTACTTCAACCGAGCATCGGCCCAGGATGCTCTGGGGAACAAGAATGCTGCAATCAACGACCTGGAGCGATTCCTGAGCCTTTCCCGTAACCAAGCTTGGAACAGACAAGCCCGACAAATGCTGCAAGCACTAAAAAATCCGGATAGCGTACCGACGGCACCCGGGCCCGAGCCGCTGAACCAATAAAGCTACAAAGAGTAATTGAGAGGCTGTCTAGAAAGGAAGACAGTCTTTTGAAAGACACCCTGGAAAATTCAAAGGCGCCCGTGTGGAGCAGGAATACCCCGCCAACTTTTATGCACGTAACTGTTTGAAAGCTAGGAGGAAAGCGAGAACCGCGTTTTCGTATTGAGACCTGAAAGATTCTAGACAGGGAATTTTCTAGGGTCCCCTTAGAGACTGTCTGGAAACCTCCCTACGACAGGCGGCTTTACGGGAATTAACGCTTTGTTTCCAAATGGTTTTATCCGGACAGAGTCTGCCTAAAAAGGCAGGCTCTTAAGGGTACCTTGAATTCTCCGGAATACTCTCAATGCCCATGGTGGCAGAATATCTCGCGCATCATGCCGACCAACTGGAGGGTACGCGCATCGCTGACCCGGTAATACACCCGGTTCGCATCCTTACGTGCGGCCAAGATCCCTTTATCACGCAATATGGCCAAGTGTTGGGAGATATTGCTTTGCGAGGTGCCGACATAATCCACGATCTTCTGGACGCTGATTTCCTGACCGCCGATGGTACATAGGATCTTCAACCGTAGGGGGTGCGATATGGCTTTGAGCGAGCGGGATGCGCGCTCGATGTCCTCGTCGTCGGCGAATAGATGGTCGGACATATCCCCCGGGTCCGAAATAGGCAACACGGAATTCGTCGGGTGGCTGAAATCACCTACCATGGCACAATACTCTCACTTTGAGAATTTACGGACTCGGAGTGCGATAAGGCCACTTGGAAATTCAAGGTGGCCGTGCGATGCAAGGACGCACCGCCATTTTTCAAGCACGCCAGTGATTGAAAAATGTGAGCGATGCGAAAATCGCGTTTTTGCTTCGCGACTTGATAACGTTCCAGGGATGGAATTTTTCAAGCCGCGCATAATAATCTTTTTTTCCGGGGGTGCGAATCCTTAAGGAAACGCTGAATAATTGACTGATTCCAGCAGCATTTATGGACGCAATGATTTTTTTCGTGCCCCTTGCCGCTAACACCTCTTTTTTCTACCGATTTCGGGAAGAAGTGTTTCCCCGCCATTTTGGCGTTATTTGCCCACTTGTTCCCTATATCAGGGAGCACCTTGGGCGCATTCTGCCCGCAGGCGCTCGACCATCACCGGATTGTCCAAGCGCGAATAGGCTGTACAGCTGCGCCCTGTTTTCCGCCAGCCCCGTGTAGCGGGTCTTGCGGTGACCAAACAGGTCCCTCAGAATATGAAAGGCGTACTCCACAGGCGAGCGCACCCTGGCCTTGAGCGTCTCGATCTGCTCGACTACCCGGCGTAGCTCCCGGTTTTCTTCAAGCTTCTTGACCTAGCTGCGCTTCGCAGCGACCTTCCAATCGATACCCTTGGGGTGCGGCTCTTTTGAAACGACACTGGGCGTCGAAAATCCGAGAATCGAGGCCGGGTTTTCGGACACCTTGTGGAGCTTGCGCACCGTCCCTATCACGCCGCCTCGTTCTGAGACCTAGTGATCCAGGCCGCCCCGTGGATTCGAACAGCTCCGTGGCTAGGTTTACCGCACCGGTGGGGATTGGTAGGGTGGGCTGCGTCCACCGGAAAATATCGAGCAAGCGCCGCGGGGAGAAGATTCAGCCGCAAATAAACGCCAATAAATGCAAATGTGTTTAAGGGCACAAGGTGCCCGTGCAGGGTAGAGATGCCCGGCCAGTTTTCAAGCCTGTAAGTACTTGAAAAATGTAAGCGAAGCGAAAATCGCAATTTTGCTTCACGACTTAGAAAATCCCAAAGATGGGATTTTTCAAGGTCCCCTTAACCGGAGCGTCGCCATTGTTCGCGAAACCCGAAATGGGGTCGGTCCGATTTCGGGTGCGAAAAATTAGGCGACGGCCATGGCCTTCGGCGGCCCGCGTTCGTCCCGGCACGCACTCCGCTCGTCGCTTACGCTCCCTCGCTTTCCTGTGCTCCTCCAAAGTCGGCGAGGATGAACCCACCTCTCGGCGTGTTATCGGGTGTGTGCCTTTGAAATCGGCAAAGTCTTGGGTCCTGGGTCTTTGGAGTCCGTGTACGAGAAGGCTTTGTGCCTTGAGCTGGCCGAGCGCTGACCTCAACCGAGTATTGGCGGCAAAAAAGAAAATATCGAGTAAACGCAAAGGTGGGCACAGCCTACCCTATGGTCGGCTGGAGACCGCCTTTTTAGGCAGCCTCTCAGTGTTTCCTTAGGAATTCTCCAAGTTGCAAAGCGAAAGCTCGGTTTTCACCGTACTCCGATTGTTCAAGCGATCGTGGTGCTTAAAGCTGGCGGGACATCCCGACCCCGCACAGGTATCTTGGATTTTTCAAGGTGCCCATCAGGCTCCGCTTGCATACGAGCTTGCAGAATATTTCGGATATGTTACAAAAGCGCTAATTTCTAAGGTACCAATTTTTCATTGGCCAATCTTCGGGTCTCCTTAGCTTGTCTCACTTCAAACCTTTTCTTCACATGCCCCGCGAGCTGCTGATCCTTCGTCACGCCAAATCGGACTGGGACGCAGGTGTTGCCGGCGACTTCGAGCGTCCCCTCATCAAACGAGGCAAGAAGGATGCACCGTGCATCGGTAAATGGCTGTATCGGGAAGGGCTGGTGCCCGACCTAGTGATCAGCTCGCCGGCGCAGCGGGCACGGCAAACCACGGAAAAGGTCTGTAAATCGATGGACTATGAGAAAAAAAAGATTCAATGGAAAGATACGGTATATATGGCGGATGCGTCGGGGCTGCTGCACCTGCTGAGACACACCTCACCCGAGGTGCACACCCTGTTGCTGGTCGGGCACAATCCGGGGCTGGAGGATCTGGTCCGTTATCTTGCCGGCGACGAAGTGGAAACGCGGACGAATGACGGTAAGCTGCTCCCCACAGCTACCTTGGCGCAGCTGGAGATAACGGACAATTGGGAAGCCTTGGTCCCGGGCTGCGCCCAGCTGATCGCCATCACCCGTCCGTGCAAACTGGTGGATTGATCCTCCCGCCTATGTCAGACGAGTATCGGTGGTGCTCGATTCGTAGCGATCTTGCGATTGTCCCATCGGAGTACCGGTGGCCAAAAGCCCCTCCCCCTCATGGAGATTGTGAAAGAATTTTCCCTTAGGTTTTAGCGGTGGCATTTTAATTTTGTTGTGTCCAGTGTAGCCGGTACCGTGAAAAATCCCACTTTCAAGGTTTCCTTAGATTCGGCAAGGAAAGATTCGTAGCTCGATTGAAAATTCAAGGTCCCCCCGCAGTGATGGTGCGATAGCGGCCTCGGAATGCCGCGACCGAAAGCCCCTCTCCCCTGGCGGGAGAGGGTGGGGAGAGGGGGAGTAAACAGGGGGCTTGGATACCGGCTCTATTCGGTGGGTGGCGATAGAAGGCACTTTGAGAAATTAGTCGTGCTAAGCACCGACCGGCTTACGGCCTGCTGCCCTCATCCTAAACGTGGGGCCGAGGCCCCGGATGCGTTCGGCTTGTTGGCGCCGTTCGCTGGCGTACTCATGCATGATCATGGGTTAGCCTGCCAGCGCTACTCATGTTGGCAGGCCTTCTGCAAGGCCCATCATCTACGTGAGCTAACCGCTATCGCTGAGAGGTCCCCAAGCCAGCCGTGGGCAACCGATATGATCACGCTGTTGTGCCAGGCCAATGCCCTGGTCGGCGAGGCCCAGAGAACCTCAAGGCATTGCCCACCGGCAACGTCGAGCGCTTGCGGACCCGCTACGACACCATCCTCAGCACAGCCGAAGCCGGCAATCCTCCCCGTCCCTGCCGTCCCGGCACCCGCGGGCGGATCAAACAATCCCCGGCCGGCAACCTCATTCGGCGACTGCGCGAGCACCGCAACGAGGTCCTGCGCTTCCTCACCGACCTGCGCGTTCCCGGCGACAACAACCCGGCCGAACGCGACCTGCGAATGCCCAAACTCCAACAGAAAGTCTCCGGTTGTTTCCGCTCCGATACCGGCGGAGATGCCTTTGCCATCCTCCGCTCCTGCCTTTCGACCCGACGCAAACAGTCCGACGATATTTTCAACTCGCTCGTCCTAACCTTTCCAGGGGCAACCCCCAGTACCCCAATTGGAGTAGCTGAATAGTTACGCTATAGCTCGGTTGCTTCCAGGTATCCATGATCTGAAAGATATCTCTGGCATCGAATCCTAAAATCAACAAAACAATAACATCACCCATTGAGTGCCTTTACAGGGATTCTGCGCTTCCGATGCCCGGAAGCCTACGCTGGGGATAGGCCCGCGAATTCTTTCACAATCTTTTCCGGAAGAGGGGTTGGGAGGAGGGAAGAGTAAGTAAAGATCCTCAGTATTTTCGGGGACTTGAAAAGTCGGAGTGCGGCGCGTGAGCGCCGGCGGAGACGAAAGGCTCGGCCCTACGCCTACGCGGGGGTCGTCGCACTCCGCTCGTCGCTTACGCTCCCTCGCTTTCCTGTGCTCCTCCTCAGCAGGGCATCCCTGTCCCGCGCGAGCACTTTGGAAAATTGCAGAGTATCCTTACCCTGCACGGATATCTTGAATTTTCCAAGGTACCTTGTCATAACTCGTCACCCCGGGATCATATGGAAGAGGAAGAAGCAATGGCTGAACTGCTCGACCGTCTCATCCAGGATCACAGACACCTCACCCGCGTGCTCGATCTGCTCGAACACCTGTTGGACCGGTTCCACACCGGCGACGAGCCGGATTACGAGCTGATGTGCGGAATGCTCGAGTACATAGAAAGCTACGCCGATCAGGTCCATCACCCGAGCGAGGAGAACCTGTTCGACCGGCTTCGAGCGCGCTCCCACGAACACTATCCGGTGCTCGACCGGTTGGCCGAGCAACATCTGCAGCTCACCCGAATCAACAAGCGTTTTCGCCAGTCGGTAGAAGGCATCGTGCATGAGGAAGTCCTGCGGCGGGATCAGGTGGAAGTCCAGGGACGGGAGCTGATCAAGACCTTACGGGAACACCTGGAGCTGGAAGAGCGCGAAGCCTTTCCGCTGGCCAGGGAACGGTTATCCGCAAACGATTGGGATGAGCTTCTCCCCGCAGATGACGAAGATCCCTTGTTCGGTCCCATAGAACGCAGACACTTCCAAACACTGTTCCAGCACCTGATGGAGCAGTGAACAATTCACCTGCCCGCGCCGGGCAGGTATGCTCGGCCATTTTTCAAGCCCATCAGTGCTTGAAAAATGGGAGCGAGGTGAAAATCGCACTTCGTATAAAGATTTGAGAAATTCCATGTCGTTTTAACTTTGTTGTATCCGGCGTAGCGAGCACCCTGAAAAATCCCAGGGAGGTTGTCTTTCAGGGTTTCCTTTATTCGACAGAAACAAGATTAAAACGCCACCCCACTTTCTCAAGTGCATCCGTCAGTCTTTCGCGATTTCTTCCTCAATCACGGCAAACGCCTCTTCCAGGTGCTGGAAGCTATGATCCCCACCGTCGAAGATCAGGAGTCTACCGCAATCGCGGTACAGCGACTCGGCGACGCGATAATCGATAACCTCGTCCCCCCGATCCAGAAACAGGGTAGTCGGAACCCCATCACAGGGGATATCGATCCCGTATTTGCGGGTGCTCTCGATCAGCTCCCAATCGACGCGGTAAGTCTTGCCGTAGGCGGTGGTCTGGAGGGTACCCGCATAGTCTTGCAGTAGGTCCCAGGGAGTGAGCGCCGGGTTGATGAGAAACAGATGGGCGAAGGTAAACCGCCGGGCCAAGTATTGGGCATAGAAGCCACCCATGGAGCTGCCGACGACGATGGGCGGTCGCTCTTGATTCCGCGGCCGGTTGAACAGGGTGCCAAGCTCCGCTATCGCCGCATCCGGTTGGTGGGCGGGATAGGCCGGTGACAGGACGCGGCCAAGTCCCAACCGCTCGCACAGTGCGGCTGCCTTTTGGGAGTGATCGGAGCCATTGAGGCCGTGTAGGTAGATCAGCATCGTCGGCTTCCAGTCGTTGCGTTGTTTTAAGCAATTGCCGGAGAATGGTGTACCCGCTCGGGCCGGATTTTGGTTCGTATTCAAGGTGCGGCAACCGGCGCCTAGTGGACTCTGTAACGGTTGCCGCAACACGGAAGACGGCCGGAAAGGCCAGCAAGATGGTATTGCATTGGATAGAAATCACCTTACTATCGAGTGTCGTTCTCAGGGTGTGCTTACAGCTTTCAGTGCAGCCCGAATGATCTCCTCGGAGGTCATGGCCCCATCGTCTACCGCCCGGGCCATACGGTTGGCATCGGCGGGCCTGTAGCCGAGGGCCATGAGTGCATCCACCGCATCGTTCAAGGTGGAATCCCTAGGATCACCGGATGGTGGCGAGGACCCAGTGCCCACCGACAACCCGGGAGATGCCGCATCCACCCGGTCCCGTAGTTCCATGACCAGACGTTGGGCCGTCTTCTTGCCGATGCCGGGTAACCGAGCCAGGGCAGCGGTGTCCTCCTGCCGGACACAGAGCGCGAATTCTTGGGCGTCCATGCCGGAGAGGATGACCAGGGCTATACGTGCGCCCACGCCATTGACCTTAAGCAGATTTCGGAACAGGGTCCGGTCGCCCGCGTGCAGAAATCCGTAGAGGGCTTGGGTATCCTCGCGGACGATCAGATGGGTGATCAAGGTGACCTGCTCCCCGACGGGGGGCAAATCGTAAAAGGTGGACATGGGAGCCTCGAGCTCATAGCCGATGCCGCCGACATCCAGCATGAGTCGGGGCGGGTGCTTGTAGACGATCTCGCCGCGGAGTCTGCCGATCATGGACGGAAATCTCGCCAAGATGCCGCGACCCTGCGGCGCGGCGGAAGGCCCATGGCGTGGGCGTGACACAAGGCCAGGGCCAGGGCATCGGCCTCGTCCTCCGACGGCGTTTCCGGGAGGGAGAGCAGGAGGCACACCATGTGCTGGATCTGGGACTTCTCTGCCCCCCCGGTGCCGACCACGGCGAGCTTGACCGATTTGGGGCTGTATTCGTGGACCGGCATGTTCTCCCTGAGCCCGGCGCAGAGTACGGCCCCCCGGGCCTGACCAAGCTTCAAGGCCGCGGTGGCATCGCGGGCGAAGATGAGCTGTTCTACCGCCATCTCATGGGGTTGGTACTCGGCCACGATCTGGGCGATGCCGTCGAAAAGTTGACTCAACCGCTGAGGCCAGGGCAGGTGGTCGACTCGAATACAGCCGCCGGCGATACGTATGCTGCGGGTGCCATCCGTATCGATCACACCATATCCGGTGCTGCGGGAGCCGGGATCGATACCCAGGACACGGTGGCTTAGCCGAGACTTGAGTGGCATCGGTTTCGGGTCTTTCAAGAGCACCTTGAAAAATCCAAGGTCCTCTCGATTATCCTGTACGTTTTCTCGGCTCCTACCCCTCGGCCTTAGGCGATTTCTGTCCAATGAAATACCATCTTGCTGGTCTTTTCGTCCGTCTTCCGTGTTGCGGCAACCGCTACTTAGTCCACTATACGCCGGTTGTCGCGCCTTGAATACGAACCAAAATCCAGACCAATCCGGTACATCATTTTCCGGCAATCGCCTTATCGACCGCCGAGCTTCCTTCCGAAATCCCGTTCGACTGTGCTCAGGTCGACATTCAATTGTCTGGCAATCTCGCGGTATTTTGCGTTGCGGGCGTCATTGGTGCGATCGACCAGCCTTTTGACCTCCGGGGTATGCCGTGTCGCTTGCAGATAGCCGCGGCTGGTTTCGGTGACCCATCCCGCCCGTTTGGCGTCGTCGACGGATAGAGCGTAAATAACGGTAGGCAGCAAGAGTGTGGAAATCAACACACTGGCCCAGGCGACTTGCTTGACGGTACCGATGCCGGCTTGTTTCTTCATGGCTCGATCTCTGTTCCGAAGAGCTCCGGATGCTCGCTCAGGGTATGCTCGACGGTCTTGTCGAGTTTGATATTGACCTCTTGCTCGATTTTTACGTTGACATTGATTTCGATCGGCTTGTCGGGTGCCTCGACCTTGACCCGCGGTGAGCAGCCGGCACCGGCGGCGATTGTCAGCAGGATCCACATGATCCCAGATACTTGGCGGATACCGACGAGCCGGGGGCCGAGGTCGAGCATCCAGGTTGCCAAGCGACTCTGCCTTTCCGTGCCGATCATGCGCATGGGCGTTGTGCTCCCCTGTCCGGTTTTCGACCCGAGGACTGTGCCCTGGGCACCGATAGTCTCAGTGGAAATAGCGGGATAGGAAGGCCCCGAACCGCTCGGCGAAGGTTACGATCGATAGGCTACGCTGGGCAATCGTATCAAGCTCCCCGTCGATATTGAAGTTGAGCTTGAAGGGGTGACCATCGTATAGATCGGGATTGGCACCCGCGAGGGTGATCGAGAGCCGTAGGTGATCCTGGGTCCTGCCGTTCAAGGTGATGGATAGATCGGTGTAATGGAAGTTCCGCAGAGCTTCGAGCAAGAGCTCCGTTTGGCTGTTCTGCGTGAAGAACGCCGGCTTTGTCCGGGGTCGATAGTACAGCACGCCGGGTGCTTGGGCGCGGATCGAGCCCTGGTCGACCCTGACTTGGGAGCCGCGGATACGCAGCGGGATACGCCCACTCAAGGTCCCGGTGCCCTGGAGTCCCTCGGTCGGGATCAACCGGAGCAGGTCATTCAATGCGATGTCACGAAACGTCAGAACGACCGGGTGCTCCGCCTCCGGCCGATCGAGCCGTAACATGAGGGGTTCCGCTTGTACGCGGCCGCCGCCCCAAGCGAAACGGAGCTTCTCGATCCGAAGGGGTGGCATGTTTTCGGTGTGGAACCGGATCAGACCCTGGCGCAAGGGTACGCCGATATCCATGAGGTCGATCCGAATCTCTTGGGTCCCGAGTCGGCTTCGGACCATCCGACCCGCGTGCTCGATCCTTGTATTCATCCCCCGGATCGAGACTCCTGGTGCCTCGAACCCCAGGTCGTGCAACGCCAGACGTACATGGGAGGTGGAAACACCCGAGACCCAGGACAAACCACCGCTCACGGCCAACGAGCCTTGTGCCTTTTCGACCAACCCCCCGAGTGCGGGTACCAAGTCTCCCGGCTGTAGGCCACGCGGTGAAAATCGAATCCGGTCGAGCTGGTAGCTCAGCTCACCGATGGCCACCCCGAAGTCGTGCCTCCCTCGAGCGGAGAGCTTGAGCGGGACTTGGTGTCCGCGGGCCCCGAGCCCGAACGTCATGGCTCCATCCCAGCGACCATCTGCCTTGCCGGTCAGGGTCAAGGCCGGGAGTTCGCGGGGGGTCGCAAGACTCTCGACCAGCGCGCGCTTCATGTGCACCGAGGTCGTTTGCCCCTGATGCAAAGAGAGCGCAAGGTCCGAGACGGCGACCGCCGGCTGGTCGAACGTTAGGTGTCCCCCTTGGGTGTCGAGCTTCAGGTCGATGGCCCGGGTGGTGGGATCCCAGGTCGCGGACAGGTCGGCCTGGGGCAGAGTGCCGATGAGCTTCACGGGCTGCTGCCCGCCCGTGACCGCCAGGACCACGGGACGGCCCGGTAGGGTCAGTGCCAATGACGCGATCCCACCGGCATCGAGATGGGCTAGCGGTCTTCCCGCCGCTTGGCGGGCGCAGAGCGCGATGGGGCGCAGCAACCGGATGCTCCCCAGCTCCAGGTGCCGTACCTTGATCGCTATACAGTCGTCCGCAGCAAGTACCCAGCTTCCGTCCTCTTGTTTCAGGTGGCCCCGGAGTTCGATTGCGCCCCCGGTCAGGCGGTTGCCGCCCTGGTTGGCCTCGGCAAGATCCAGCCGCGTGGAGATCCGGCCTTGTATCCGGGACGCCGTCCCGGCTAGCTGTGCGTCCAGTGCCCGCAGGTGGATCTCGATTCCGTTTTGCACCCATATGGTCGGGTCGAGCCGGAGTCGATCCAGCTCGAATCCGGGCCCGTCCTGCGATTTTGCTGTATGCTCGATATGGCTGGAGACCGTCCCGGCGAGTTTTGATTGGGTCGGGCCTTGGAGGGTAAAGGTGAGGGTACCCGCGGCACTGTGATGCTCCAAGTCGATACTCGATGCGAGGGTGAGCGCATGTCCCTCGACACCGGAGACCCGGAAACGCATGGGTGGGTCCCGGCCGATTAGGTGGCCGTTGATCTCCCAGGGTGCCGCTAGCACGGCTAGGAGCGAGGCCCCGGCCAGGGAAAGGTCCGCGTCCAGGCGTCCCGAAGTCTCCGCCAGCCGGCCGGGGAGGGCGAGCCCCGTGAGTTGGAGGAAGACTTTCCCGTGCGCGGATGCCTGCTCCAACGGGTGTTCGGAGCCGATGGGCCATGTCCCCTTCAGTCGAGCCTGCAAAGATACCCGGCCGTCGAGGCCCGTACCGAATCCTGCCGCCTTATCTAAAGTGGCCGGATTCAGACCCAAAGCGTCTAGGTCCAGCGCGAAGTCCAGGGCCGATCCTGCGTCCTCGGCCTGAGTGGCCCGAATCCCGAGCCGTACCTGTGATCCGGCCAGATAGGCTTGCAAGTCGCCGGTGGCCGAAAGTCGTCCGCTTCGGTCCTGCTCTAGCCGTGCTTCCAGCGCAAGCTCTCCCCGGACCTCCTGGTAATGCGGCTTCAGTTGGGCCACGAGCTTCCAGTCGCCTGTGTCCGCCCGAGCCAAAGTTCCGCTCAGCGGAACATGTAGGGTTCCCGGGCCTGTTTCCAGGCGCAAACGGCTGGTCCGGAGCTCAATGCTCGCCGTGGGGAGTACCGGCATTTCGAGGCCGGTGGTCTCCGACGTGGTGGGTAGGGATAGGCCCGTGAGCCGAGGAATCCCGCTATCTTGGAAGACGAAGCTCAGGTCCGCGCCCTCGATCAGGACCTTGTCCAAAGGATGGCCGTGCAGCAGGCGAGCCGGACGAAACAGCAGGGTCAGCCGCTGCAGACGTTGCTCCCGGCCGCGCCCGAAGCTTATGTTCGAGAGCGACAGATGGTGGGGAGAGAGGCTCTCGACGGTGAAGTCCGGATCGCCGAGACCGTTCGCTGCCAATCGGTGCTTGGCCCAGCCCGGCAGGAGCAGGCCGGCTGCGAGGGTGACCAGAGCAACAACCGATAATGACCAAGCCAGGACTCGAAATGTCTTTCTCATAGCTTCACAAGGTTCCAAGATTCCGGAACCCTTGCCGAATGTACCGGTTGTCGAGCTCCGACAGACCCTTCCAGCTCATTTGGGTGTGACCCTTTTGAAACGACGCGGAGAAAGCCGGAAACAAAGGCTCAGCCGATCATGGGATGAGTTGTGCCTACCATTGGGCTTGCTCGATATTTTCTTTTTTGGTAATCATGCAGCTATTCAGGTAACTATTCAGGACCTCTTGCCAAGCAGCAGGCTACGCGCGTACCCACGGAACCATGCCTGAACAGCACGCCCTAACCCATTCTCCGGAAAGCCCTGACGACGAGCTTAAGCGGCTGCATGAACGGGTGGCGGAGTAGGCTGCGATCATTGAGGGGCAAACTGCGACCATTGAGCAGATACATGAGTGCATTCAGGAACTCGAAGCACGTCTGGCTAAGGATAGCCACAACTCCAGCCGGCCACCATCCTCGGACTCACCGTTCAAGAAGCCACCACCACGTTCGCGGCGCCAACCCAGCGGGCGCAAGCCCGGTGGACAACCGGGTCGGCGCGGCGTCACCCGCTCCCTGGTC
>Ga0209788_1000052_pt1 | contig 33466 bp, 28 predicted proteins | sample WorMetLIZISLAND1_2_FD_187415 | JGI IMG/M metagenome (GOLD analysis project Ga0209788, IMG submission 187415) | Marine gutless worms symbiont microbial communities from Max Planck institute for Marine Microbiology, Germany - Olavius clavatus LIZARD... ...
GCGCGGAGGCGCGGGGCGGCCGCCGAGGGAGCGAGACGGGCGCCGGGTCGGGGGCCTGGGCGCACGTCTGCGACGGTCACACCCAACATTAAGAAGGCGCCCGGCCTTGCGGCCGGGCGCCCGACTAGGAGGAGGCGCCCAGCCGTGAGGCCGGGCGCCCGACATGTATGAGTAGATGCCCGGTCGTGAGACCGGGCGTCCCATTCACCCATCAGACAAGCCCGTTTGGGCCGAAGGCCCACAGACTCGTCGTCTGTTCGGGAGTCACCATACACCAACGGACCGACCGTGTCAACCCCCGGAGATCTCAGGCCGCGTCCGCGGCGGTCACCCCCGAATGAGAAGGCGCCCGGCCTTGCGGCCGGGCGCCGGACTAGGAGGAGGCGCCCGGTCTCACGACCGGGCGCCCGACATGATACACAAACCGCCTCCCGGACCGGAGGCCCGGGAACCGATTTCCCGATCAGAGGTCACCGTACACCCTCGGGCCGACCTTGTCAACCCCCTCCCGCGAGAAATCCGACATCGGGCCGATCTCGCCCCTGCGGCCTGCCGCCTTGTGCCCGGAGAGGGGGCCTGAGGCCCGCGGCCCTCGCGCCGACGACTCACTGGTTGCGCTTCTGAAACTCGAGCAGACGGTCGCGGTTCTCGTCGATGAAGTTGCGCTCCACCTCGTCGTACAGCTCCTTCCGCAACGGCCGCAGCTCCTCGCCGCACTCCCAGTCGGAGACGGCCATCGAGATCTCCTCGTCGATCAGCGGTTGGAGCTTCTCCATGTCGATCCCGAGATCGACCTCCGCGACCCCATCCTCGGCGCCGTCGTCGCCCTCGCCTCCCGGCGCGGCCCCCGGCGGGACCTGAGCGTCGCCTCCCGGCGGGGCCTGAACGTCGCCACCCGGCGGGGCCTGAGCGTCGTCTCCGGGCGTCCCGGCGTCGCCACCCGGCGCGGTACTCGGTGGGGCCTGAGCGCCGCCTCCCGGCGCGGTACTCGGCGGGGCCTGAGCGCCGCCTCCCGGCGCGGTACTCGGCGGGGCCTGAGCGCCGCCTCCCGGCGCGGTACTCGGCGGGGCCTGAGCGTCGCCACCCGGCTGGGCCTGAGCGTCGCTACCCGGCGGGGCCTCATCCATCGCAGCGTCGTCGTCGTCAAACCTGCCGCTGGCATCATTGACGCGCTTCTGGAATTCGCTAATCTCGCCGCTGGCCGGGTCCGCGCCGTACAAGTACTTGTACATCGCCGCCGGTGTGCCGAACCCGTGGCCCCGCTTCGCCATACACGCCGACCAGTCCGCCTCGGCCTCCACGAGGCGAGGGTCGGTCGCCGCTCGCTCGTACGCATCGTCCAAAGCCCCGCCGAACTCCTCGCGGAAGGAGTCGTCGGGGAGGACCTGGCGCCACGCCTCCCCGAAACACCCGTCGTCGGCGCCCTTCCGCCTCTCGGCGAGCTCGACCCGCTCCTCGTCGGTCATCACCTCCAGCTCATCCTCGCTGGGCTCTTCGACCCGATCGCCGTAGAGAGCGGCCTCGTACGCCGCCCGCTCCTCCTCGCTCATCGCCTGGGTGATCTCGGCGTTCGGGTCGTCCAACGGATCACGCGACTTCACCGACTCCTTGAACCGAAGCACCTCAGTCGCGATGCCGAAGCCGTGTGTCTTGCGGTACTTCTCCTCGTCGTAGTCGGAAAGCTCGAGACCGCCGAGGACCGCGGGGTTGACATACGGCGTGTACTCCCAACCCTGCGCCTTCATGCACGCAGCGATCTTCTCCTGTGCCTCGATCTCCATCGCCCGCGGGTTGACGTCAGCGGAAGGCCCGTAGCCGAAGCCTCCCAGGCTCAGCTCCTCCCCCTCCGCTTCCTCGCCGGTCATCGGCCCGCAGGCGGCGGCCAACACCGCCATCACAATCGCCGTCGCCGTTCGTCGCATCGTCTTCACTTCCAGGTCTCCTTTCGTTGTCAGCACGGGCTCATTGGTTGCGCTCCCTGAACTCGAGTAGACGCTCGCGGTTGGTATCGATGAAGTCGCGCTCCATCTCCTCAAACAGCTCCTCCCAGAGAAGCCGCAGATCCTCGCCGCAATCCCAGTCGGAGACGGCCATCGAGATCTCCTCGTCGATCAGCGGCTGGAGCTTCTCCATGTCGATTCCGAAATCGGGCTCTCCGGCATCGGCGCCATCACCACCGGTAGCGTCGCCTCCCGGCGCGGTACTCGGCGGGGCCTGGGCGCCGCCTCCCGGCGCGGTCCCCGGCGGAGAGTCGGCGTCGCCTCCCGGCGCGGTCCCCGGCGGAGAGTCGGCGTCGCCTCCCGGCGCGGTCCCCGGCGGAGAGTCGGCGTCGCCTCCCGGCGCGGTCCCCGGCGGGGTCTGGGCGCCGCCTCCCGGCGCGGTCCCCGGCGGGGTCTGGGCGCCGCCTCCCGGCGCGACCTGGTCCGTCTGCACCGTCGCCGCGTCGTCGTCGGAGAAGCCGCTGGCCTCGTTGACCCGCTTCTTGAACTCGCTGATCTCGTCGCCGAACGGGTCCTCGCCGTACAAGTACCTGTTCATCTCCTCCTGCGACGCGAACGCGTGACCCCGCTCCGCCATACACGCCGACCAGTCCGCGTTGGCCTTCACGACGCGAGGGTCGGCCAACATGCGCTCGTACACATCCTCTAAGGCGTCGCCGAACTCCTCGAGGAAGGCGGTGTCGGGGGTGACCTGGCGCCATACCTCCTCGGTACACCCGCCCTCGCCGCTCCCCTGCCTCTTGTTGTGCTCGGCCAGCTCCTCGTCGGTCATCGTCTCCAGCTCCTCCTCGGTGAGCGGCTCGACCTGCTCGCCGTGGAGAGCGGTCTCGTACGCCGCCCGCTCGTCGTCGCTCATCCTCTTGGTGATCGCGGCGTTCGGGTCGGCCTCCTTGTCAGCCACATGCGCCTCCGCTTCCTCCTCGGCCAAGAGCGACTGGGTCGAGATGCCGAAACCGTAGGTCTTGCGGTACTCCCCCTCGTCGTACTCGGAGAACCCGAGGCCGCCGGTGACCGAGGCGCTGACGTACGGCGTGTACTCCCAACCCTGCGCCCTCATGCACTCGGCGATCTTCTCTTCGAATTCCATCTTCATCGCCCGCGGGTTGTAGTCTTCTCGGGAAGCTGAGACGCCGAAGTCGCCGAGACTCAGCTCATCATCCTGCCCCTCCCCTTCCTCGGCGGTGTTCCCGGCGCACGCGGCGGCCAACACCGCCATCGCCATCGCCATTCGTCGCATCGCCTTCACTTCCAGGTCTCCTTTCCTTCTCAGCGTCGGTACGGCCTCAGCGGCCGGCGGCGACGGCTCACCGGTTGCGCTTCCAAACCTCAAGCAGACGGTCCCGGTTGGTGTCGATGAAGTCGCCGCCGGCCTTCTGGACGCGCTTCTGGAACTCGCTGATCTCGCCGCCGAACGGGTTGTCGCCGTGCAAGTACTTGAGCATATCCCTCCGCGACGCCAACGCGTGACCCCGCTCCGCCATACACGCCGACCAGTCCGCCTCGGCCTTCACGAACCGAGGGTCCGCCTCCGCCCGCTCGTACGCATCCTCCATGGCGTCGCCGAACTCCTCGCGGAACGCCTCGCTGGGGATGACCCGGCTCCAAGCCTCCATGTAACACCCGCCGCCGGCGGCCATCTGCCTCTCGGCGACCTCGGCCCGATCCTCGTCGGTCATCGCCTTCATCTCCTCTCGTCGGTGAACTCCTCAACCGGCGCGCCGTAGAGAGCGGTCTCATACGCCGCCAGCTCGTCTTCGCTCATCCCCTGGGTGATCTCGAAGTTCGGGTCGGCAGCCTTGTTGTCCTCTTCCGATGTCAGTCTCTCCTCGAGCACGAGCGGCATGGTCGCGACGCCGAAGCCGTGGGCCTTCCGATACTCCTCCTCGTCGTAGTCGGAGGACTCGAGACCGCTGTCGACCGTGGGGGCGACATACGGCGTGCACTCCCGACCCTCCGCCTTCATGCACTTGGCGATCATCTCCTGGACTTCCATCTCCGTTGCCCGCGCGTCGAAGTCTTCGCGGAAAGGCATGACGCCGAAGTCGTCGAGACCCAGCTCATCATCCTGCCCCTCCCCTTCCTCGGCGGTGTTCGGCCCGCAGGCGGCGGCCGACGCCGCTATCGCCATCGTGACTCGTCGCATCGTCTTCACCTCGCAGGTCTCCCTTCCCTTCTCAGCGTCGGGGCGGCCTCAGCGGCCGGCGCCGACGGCTCATTGGCTTCGCTTCTGGAACTCGAGCAAACGGTCCCGGTTGGTGTCGATGAAGTCGCGCTCCATCTCCTCAAACAGCTCCTCTTGGAGAAGCCGCAGATCCTCGCCGCACTCCCAGTCGGAGACGGCCATCGAGATCTCCTCGTCGATCAGCGGCTGGAGCTTCTCCATGTCGATTCCGAGATCAAGGTCCTCAAGGTTGATCTGCCCGCTATCAGAACCAACGGCGCCATCACCGCCATCGCCGCCGGTGTCGCCGGCGTCGCCTCCCGGCGCGGTCCCCGGCGGAGAGTCGGCGTCGCCTCCCGGCGCGGTCCCCGGCGGGGAGTCGGCGTCGCCTCCCGGCGCGGTCCCCGGCGGGGAGTCGGCGTCGCCTCCCGGCGCAACCTGGTCCGTCTCCACCATTATCACGTCGTTGCCGAGATCGCCGCTAGCCTCGTTGACGCTCTTCTGGAAGTCGCTGGTCCCGCCGCTGAGCGGGTCCTCGCCGTACAAGTATGTGTACATCTCCTCCTGTGACGCGAACGCGTGACCCCGCTCCGCCATACACGCCGACCAATCCGCCTCGGCCTTCACGAACCGAGGGTCCGCCGACACTCGCTCCATCGCATCCTTCAAGGCGTCGCCGAACTCCTCAAAGAACGCGTTGTCGGGCATGACCTGGCTCCAGGCTTCCCCGAAACACCCGCCCCCGCCGCTCATCTGGCTCGCGGCGAGCTCGGCCAGCTCCTCGTCGGTCATCGCCTCCAGCTCCTCCTGCGTGGGCCCCTCGGCCACTTCGCCGTGGAGCGCGGTCTCGTACGCCGCCCGCTCGTCATTGCTCATCGCTTTGGTGATCGCTTCGTTCGGGTCGTCCGCCCGGCCTTCCATTTGCGCCTTCAGGTCCTCCCTGGCCAGAAGCGGGTGGGTCGCGATGCCGAAGCCGTAGCTCTTGCGGTACTCCTCCTCGTCGTATTCGGAGAACCCGAGCCCGCCTGAGACCGAGGCGCTGACATACGGCGTGTACTCCCAGCCCTCCGCCGTCATGCACTCGGCGATCTTCTCCTGGGCTTCCATCTCCATCGTCCGCGGGTTGATGTCTTCTCGGGATGTGATGAGGCCGAAGTCGCTGAGACTCAGCTCATCATCCTGCCCCTCCCCTTCCTCACCCTCCCCGGCGGCGTTCCCGCCGCACGCGGCGACCAGCACCGCCATCGCCATCGCCATCGTGACTCGTCGCATCGTCTTCACCTCGCAGGTCTCCCTTCCCTTCTCAGCGTCGGGGCGGCCTCAGCAGCCGGCGCCGACGGCTCACTGGTTACGCTTCTGGAACTCGAGCAGACGGTCCCGGTTGTTGTTGATGAAGTCGCGCTCCATCTCCTCGAACACCTCTTGTCGGAGAAGCCGCAGATCCTCGCCGCACTCCCAGTCGGCGACGGCCATCGAGATCTCCCCGTCGATCAGCGGTTGGAGCTTCTCCATGTCGACCCCGAAATCAATGTCCTCGAGATTGATCTGCCCGATATCGGAGATAACGACGTCGCCGCCAACGACGTCGTCTCCCGGCGCGGCCCCCGGAGGGGCCTCGGCGTCGCCTCCCGGCGCGGCCCCCGGAGGGGCCTCGGCGTCGCCTCCCAGCGCGGTCCCGGGCGGCGCCTCGACGTCGCCTCCCGGCGCCGCCTCGTCCGTCTCCAGCACTATCTCGTCCTCCAGCATTATCACGTCGTCGCCGAGACTGCCGCTGGCCTCCTTGACGCGCTTCTGGTAGTCGCTGGTCCCGCCGCCGAGCGGGTCGTCGCCGTACAGGTATGTGTACATCTCCTCCTGCGAGGCGAACTCGTGACCCCGCTCCGCCATACACGCCGACCAATCCGCGTCGGCCTTCACGATTCGAGGTTCCGCCGACGCTCGGTCGAACGCATCGTCCAGGGCGTCGCCGAACTCCTCGAAGAACGCCTCGGCGGGGAAAGCCTGGCTCCAGGCCTGCGCTGTACACCCGCCGGGCCCGCCCATCTGCCTCGCGTTGAGCTCGGCCAACTCCTCCTCGGTCATCGCCTCCAGCTCTTCCTGGGTGGGGGCCGCGGCTATCTCGCCGTAGAGAGCGGTGTTGTACGCCGCCCGCTCGTCTTCGCTCATCCCCTTGACGATCTCAGCGTTCGGGTCGGTCGCCTTGTCATCCTGTTCCGCCTCCAGCATCTCCTTGAGCAGGAGCGACTGGGTTGCGATGCCGAAGCCGTAGGTCTTGCGGTACTCCTCCTCGTCGAGTTCGGAGAACCCGAGCCCGCCTGAGACCGAGGCGCCGACATACGGCGTGTACTCCCAACCCTCCGCCGTCATGCACTCGGCGATCTTCTCCTGGGCTTCCATCTGCATCGCCCGCGGGTTGAAGTCTTCGCGAGAAGCCGTGAGGCCGAAGTCGCCGAGGCTCAGCTCCTCCTCCTCGCCCTCCGCTTCCTCGGTCTCCTCAGCGCCGTTCCCAGCGCACGCGGCGGCCAACACCGCCATCGCAATCGCCATCGTGACTCGTCGCATCGTCTTCACCTCGCGGGTCTCCTTCCCTTCTCACCCGGCGCGGCCCCGACCGTCCCTTGCGAGCGGTGACGGGGCGCCGCCGACCGCGATGGTACCGCCGCGCGCCGTAAATCTGCGGTAAGCCACGACACCGATGCGTGTGCAGAAACGCGGCTCTCGTCGGCAATCCTGCACACGCTGGGCGATGCGTGTGCAGAAACGCGGCTCTCGTCGGCAATCCTGCACACGCTGGGCGATGCGTGTGCAGAAACGCAGCTCTCGGCCGCAGGTTCTGCACACGCTCAAGGGAAGACGACGGTCTTCGACCCGATCAGGATCACCCTGTCCTCGGAGTGCCGCCTCACGGCGCGGGACAACACGATCCGCTCGATGTCCCGCCCCACCCCGATCAGGTCCTCGACCGTGTGGGCGTGGGTGACGTGCTCCACGTCCTGGTCGATGATCGGCCCCTCGTCGAGGTCCGCCGTCACATAGTGGGCGGTGGCGCCGATCAGCTTGACGCCCCGCAGGTGAGCCTGGTGGTAGGGGCGGCCTCCCTTGAACCCGGGCAGGAACGAGTGGTGGATGTTGATGATCCGCCCTGCCATCCGCTCACACACATCCGCCGAGAGGACCTGCATGTAGCGGGCGAGCACGATGAGGTCGATGTCGAGGGCCTCCACCAGCTCCATCAACCGGGCCTCCGCCCGGGCCTTCGTCCCCGGGGCGACCGGGACGACCTCGTAGGAGACGTCGTAGCGCTCGGCCAGCTCCCGGCAGTCGGGGTGATTCGACACGACCAGCGGGACCTCGATCGCCAACTCGCCGTTGCGGCGCCTGTAGAGCAGGTCCAGCAGGCAGTGGTCCTCCTTGGAGACCATGATCAACACCTTGGGCCTGCGGTCGACCGGCCTGACCGTGATGTCAGCCTCCAGCCTGACCCGCACATCGTCGAGCCGCGCCTCGACCTCGCCCTCGGCCGCCTCGGCGTCGAAGACCGACCTCATGGCGAACAAGCCGGTGTCGACGTCCCCGAACTGGGCGCTCTCCACGATGTTGGCCCCGGCCCCGAGCAACGCCCCGGTGGCGGCGTTGACGATGCCCGGCCCGTCCCGGCACCTGAGAGTGAGCACATACCGCGTCACAACCGCCACTTCAGCCGGTCCCGGGCGCAGGCGCCAACTCCGGGGACCGGATCGCCCCGGCCGCACACCCGGCGCCGCAGCCCGATGCGTGTGCAGTAACCCCGCCCAGAGCCGCAAATCTGCACACGCTGAGCGATGCGTGTGCAGTAACCCCGCCCAGAGCCGCACTACTGCACACGCTTCAGCCGGTCTCGGGCGAAGGCGCCAACTCCGGGGACCGGATCGCCTCGGCCGCACACTCGGCGCCGCGGCCCAACGACTCCCTCAAACCCCCGAGGCGCGGGCGTCCCGGATCGTGTAGACGGCAGCGCCGACGAGGGCGACAAGAAGAGACGTCGCCATGGCGGGCGTCGAGCCCGAGTCGGCGAGGGGAAAAGCCCAGTCGAGGGCCACCTGCTCACGGTCGACGCCGAGGAACACACAGACGGACGTCGCGGCGACCACCGGCATCCACGCGTGGTCCAGCCCGACCAGTGCGGCGAAGGCCAAGGCAAGGCCCGCGGCGAACGCCGCGTTCCGCATGGAGGCGACGGGCGCACCTCCCGGGGGAGTCGCCGTCGCGGCGAGCAGCACAAGACCGGTCACGACGAGGACGGACCATCCGGCTCGCAGCAACCTCGCCTTCGGGGCGCCCGCCTCGAGCTCGGTCGAAGCCGCCCCCACCATGAACATCACAGGAATCCCCCAGAGCAGCGAGGCGACGACCACACCGCCGGCCGCGGCCGCCTCGGCGGCCGTCGAGGCGGCCGCCGGATGCGGGTCGGCCAACGCGGGAGACCAGTCGGCGGGCGCCGGGTACCACTCGGCGGGCTGGAAGTAGGAGGCGCACCAGACCAGCGCGGCGACGCCGGCCAAACGCGGCCTGAGCCTCGACCGGACGAAAACGTCAACCCACGTCAACGCCGTGGACTTCCTCCAGCTCCCGGGCGACTTCCTCGCCGACCGAGTCGTCGCACTCGTAGGCGCCTCTGATGAGCCTGCCCACAGACCTCTCCTGGTCGGCTGCGCTCATCCGGGCCCAGGCCTCGTCGAAGGCGCCCCCGACCTCAGACAGGAGGCCGACCTGCTGCGCCAGCCAGAAGTGGGCGAGGGAGAAGACTTCGTGGGACGGCTCGTCGCCCCACATCCAGCCGCAAGAGCCGTAAGCGAAGGCTTGCAGGACCTCCCCCGCCAGGGTGAACTCCCCGGGGCGGGGGACCCACGCCTCGCTCAACATGGCGGCGTGCACACCGACGGACACTTCGCCCGGCCCTCCCGGCGCCCCGCTGGAATACGAGTAGAGGTTGATCCTGGCGGGCGGGTCGACGTCGAGGCCCAACACGATCCCGGCGACCGCATCGACCTCCCGGCCCACCAACGCCAAAGAGCCAGCGTAGTGCTCCGGCGCGCAGACCCGAGCCGAGTAGGCGGACACCGCGGTGTCGGAACAGGCCGTGGGAACCTCCACTCGACTCTCGTAGTACGGATCGATCCTGAGGCCGACGAAACCCGCCGCCGCCGCCGCCGCCGCCAGCGACAGCCTCACGACTACGAACCGCCTCGCCGACGAGCCGCCGATCGGGGCGGCGATCGCCAACAACGACAGCCAGAACACGGAGGCGGCCGCGGCGGTGGGGGGTAGGTCGTAGCCGACGATGAAGGTCGCCGGGGCCTCCGGCAGGAGGCCCAACAGAGGCCAGGCCATGATGGCTCCCACGGCCGTCGCTCCGGCGACGGGGGGTGCCCACGCCCGAGGTACGACCGTCCCGAGAATCGAGCCGAGGGCCACCGCGCCCGGGGTGGCGACGACATGCGTCGCGAGACCCGCCCAACGAATCCCGCCGACGGCGTCACTCGAGACGAGGAACACCACCGCCACCAGCTCCGCCGCCGCCCAAGCCGCCAACCCGTACACGCTCAACACAACCGTTGAGGGCCAGACAGCGCGCAGCCTTTGCCGCCGCCCCTCGATCATCCCCGAGAGCCTCCCGTCGGCGATCACGGCCTCCAAGCAAGCGGCCCCGATCAGGATCGGCATCACGGCGACGTCGGCGATGCCGATCGCAAGCAGCCCCCAATCCCACTCGAAACGCCACAAGCTGACATCGGCGAAGACAGTCGCCAGATACACAGCGACGACCAGCAGCGCGGCCACCTGCGCCGTGCGGCTCCGCCAATGCCCGCGCAGCGACGTCATGGGCGACGAGCCGTCGACAGCCTCACAAAGGCCTCGTCGAGGGAAGGCCGGCCCGACCCGTCAGAGGACATCATCTCGTCCCGAAGCCGCCCGGCGGGACCCTGGAACAGCGCACGGCCGCCGCCGATGACCGCCAAGCGGGCCTCGTCCCCGGGAACGTCGTCGAGCAGGTGGGTGCTCACAACCACGGTGCGACCCTCGGCCAGCCGCTCGAACCAGCGCCGCACCTCCGCTCTCTGCACCGGGTCGAGACCGGAGGTCGGCTCGTCGAGAAGGAGCAGCGGCGCGTCGGAAGTCACCGCCTGGGCGATCCCCACCCGCCGGACCATGCCGCCGGAGAGGGCGCCGACCCGGTCGCCCTCCCTGCTCTCCATGCCGACGCTCACCAACGCCTCCGACGCCCGGGCGGCGACAAGACGACGGCTCACCCCTCGCACCCAAGCCATGTACTCGACGAACTGCCTCACGGTCAGGTGCGGGGCGATCGAATACGTCTGAGGCAAGAACCCGACGGCCCGCCGGGCGGGAGGGGCGGGACTCTCCCCGGTGAGCTCGACCGACCCGCCGCCCGGCCGGAGAGCGCCCCGCACCAAGTGGAACAGGGTCGTCTTCCCGGCGCCGTTCTCGCCGACCAAGAAGTTGAGGCCCGGCTCGAAGCCCACGTTCAGACCCGAGAACACCTCACGGCTGCGATACGAGAAGCACAGGCCCTGGACCCGCACCCCGGGAAACGTCATCGACCGCGGGCCCCCGCCGAGGTCAGGTCGGTCGGCGACGCGCCCGACCGCCTCCCGCGCTTGCGGAACTCCAGGAGGCGGTCGCGGTTCTCGTCGATGAAGGCGCGCTCCTCCGCCTCAGCCAACTCCACCCGCACCCGCCGCAGATCCTCGGAGCACTCCCAGTCGGCGACGGCCAGCGAGACCTCCTCGTCGATCAACGCTTGGAGCTTCGCCATGTCGAGCTCCGGAACGACGCCCTCCTCAGACGAGTCCCAGCCGGGGTCGTCGTCTCCGTCGCTGTCTCCGTCTCCGTCTCCGTCGCTGTCTCCGTCTCCGTCGCTGTCTTCGCCTCCGCCCGGCGCCGTCTCCGCAACCTCGGCCTCGAAGTCGGCCTCGCGCTCGGTCGGCGCCTCGAGTTGGGCGCCCGGCCCGTACAAGATCTCCTCGACCCGCTTCTGCAGCTCGCCCGACATGCCGTCGAGCTCGGGTCCGTACACATAGAGGAACAGCTCCTCCTGCGAAGCGAAGTCGTAGCCCCGCTCCGCCATACACCTCGACCACCGCTCCTCGGCCTCGACGTAGCGAGGGTCGGCCATCGCCCTCTCGGCCGCCGCCTCCAAGAGGTCGCCGAACTCCTCGAAGAACGCCTCGTCCGGGTAGACCGAGCGATACGCCTCGCCGTAGCACCCGGCCATCTCGCGATCCTCCAAAGCCTCGTTGTACTCGATCAGCTCGTCGATGGTCATGCCGTCCGAGTCCGCCGTCACGACGGGAGGCGGATGGCCGTAGAGGGCGCTGTGATACTCGAGTCGGGCCTCGTCGGTCATCGCGTCGATGATGGGGGTGTTCGGGTCGGTTGGCCGGTCCTCGGGCGAATCGAGCCTGGGTTGCCTGCCCCCCGGGAAGTAGCTGGTGGAGATGCCGAAGCCGTAGGTCTTGGCGTACTCCTCCTCGCCGTACCTGTCGAAGTCGAGCCCGCCGGACACCGCGCTCTCGACATAGGGGATGTAGTCGAAGCCCCGCGCCGCCATGCACTCGGCGACCTTCGTCTCCACCTCCAGATGCAGAGCCCGCCTGTCGGGGTTGTCCTCGAAGGCCCGCACGCCGAAGTCCCGAAGGCTCAGCTCGTCGCCCGCCGACTCGGATGGGCCGGCGCTGCACGCCGCCAAGACCGCCGCCGCGATCGCCGCCGCGATCGCCGCCGTGATTCGTCGCATCACACTTGCCTCCGTGTTCAACTCAAGACGACCCCCTCCGCGGCCCCGAGGGCGGCGTCCGGAAGTCGTCGTCCGACATGATATCGCCGCGCCCCCAAGCGCTTGCGGCAGCCCCCGACACCGATGCGTGTGCAGTAACCCCGCCCAGAGCCGCAAATCTGCACACGCTGGGCGATGCGTGTGCAGAAACCCAGCCGAGAGCCGCACTACTGCACACGCTTCAGCCGGTCTCGGGCGAAGGCGCCAACTCCGGGGACCGGATCGCCTCGGCCGCACACTCGGCGCCGCGGCCCAACGACTCCCTCAAACCCCCTCCGTCGAGCCACGCGGCGGCGAACCCGCTGAAGAAGGCGTCGCCCGCGCCGTTGGCGTCGACGACGTCGGAGACCGGGACCGCCTCGACCTCGACCCAACCTTGCGCCGCGGTGTAGCCGCCGGCGCCCTCGGCGCCGTGAGTGCACACACCGACCTCCGCTCCCGCCGCCACCCGACCCTCGATCAACTCCCGCCAACGGCCCCCGGCGACCGAGCTCATGAACAAGAAGTCAGCCGCCTCGATGAAGTCGCGGTGGTGCTCGGCCTCTCCGTCGTAGTCGTGGATGTCGACCCAGACCGGCTTCCCCATCTCACGCAGCCACGGGAGGAACCGACGGCAACTGTTCTGGATGGTCACCGTCGCCAAGTCGGCCTCCGCGGCCGGGCCCGCCAACGACTCGAAGTCGACGACCGCCTCATCGGCCCCGGCGCCGACAAGGATCGAGACCCGCTCGCCGCCCGGACCCATGAGGTTGATGTGCCGCTCCGTCCCCTCCGGGTCGACGGGCGAGACGAAGTCGACGCCCCACCGGCGCAAGGCCTCGCGGGCCTTCGACCCGGGCTCGTCGTCGCCGACCGGGGCCCACAAAGTGACGTCGAAACCCAAGCGACTCAGGTTCATCGCCTTGCCCGCCCCGCTCGAGCCGACCGTCTCACGGGACCTCTCGGCGAACAGCGTCTCGGACCGCCCGTCCGGGAGGCGGTCCAGGTAGACAAGCGAGCACCAGGCGACCCCGCCCAGCACCAAGGCCCTCACTCGGCCTCGGCCTCGGCCTCGGGCTCGGGCTCGGGCTCGGGTCGGCGGCCCGACATCCACGCCCCCAGCCCCAGCGGCGCCGCCGTCAACGGGACCAGCCAGCCGACCACCGGCAAGAGCCAAACAAGGCCGGCGAGCGCCGACCCGACGAACACGGCGCCGTTGAGCGTGAGCTTGGGAGACACGATCCAACCGAGACGGCCGACGGCGGGCGCGCCCGTCGCGACGCAGAGAACGGCCGTCGCCCCGAAGACAGCGAGCATTATCGGCGCCATGACGATCAAGAGGACGAAGCTCACCGAGGCGGGCGTAAGAGCCGTCGCCAGGGCGGTGAGCCCGACGAGCAGGAACGGGACGACCAAGACGGCGGCGCCTTTCCCCCACGACTTCCACGGCGACGCCCGGACCCGCTCAACCGCGCGACGGGAGCGGTCGGGCCACATGTAGGCGACGGTGAGAGCCGCGACGGTCAGGACGACGATCGTCAGGAACCTGCCGAAAGCCTGCAGGGCGCGCACCCTGAGGTTGGGCGGCACAGGCGCCTGATGCGCGATCGCCCCTCCCACAGTCGCCTTCCCCAAACCCTCGGCGCCGGCCGACGACCGGTAGTTGAGGTTGCCCGACACGGCGAGGTCGTCGACCACCGTCAGCCGCCCCACGGTCACGGCGACGTCACCGCCCACCGAGCCGGCCAGGGCGGCGGCCCCCTGGGCGCCCCGGACGTCCCCCCCCACACGGCCCCGAGCCTCGAGCGTCACCGCCCAGGCTTGCAGGTCGCCCTCGATCGACGAGGCCTCGCCCAGCTCCACCCGCCCGACCGAGGCCACCACGTCGCCGCCGACGGGCCCGTCTACCCGCAACGTCACGGAGGCGGCCCGCACGGCCCCGCCCACCGTCCCCTCGATCACGACGCTGGGCGCCGCGGCGAGCACCGACCCCTCGACGGCGCCGGCGACGACCACCTCCTCGGCGGCGAAAGCGACGAGATCGCCCTCGATGACACCCTCCACCAAGACCCTGACCGCCCCCGCGTAGAGGTCGTCCTCAACCACGTCGTCGGGCTGGATGATCACAAGCTCCGAGCTGGTCGTCTCGGCGGCGAGGGCCGGCGACGGCGTCGCCGCCGTCAAAGCCCCGGCGGCGGCAGCGGCGAGAGCGAGGCGCCCAACAGCCCGTCGCCAAAACAGCGACCCGGATTGGGGCGGTCTCACGGCGGCCAGGGCCATTCTCAATGCACAAACTACGGTATACCGAATCCGGAGCATCAGGAAACCGATTGGGGGGGCTTCGGGTGACGGGCCGCTACAGGGGGAAGGCGTCTGCGGCGATGTCCAGCAGCGAGCCGGGGGCGACTCCCCACGCCACCGTCGCCGCCACGGCGACGGCCAACGCCGCTTTGGCCGACGGCGCCGCGTCGATGTCCCCGCCCGCCGCCTCCTCCATGTACATGGCCACCACCACCCGCAGGTAGGCGGCGAACACGACCACCGACGTCAGCAGGGCGACGACGACCAGCCACTCATACCCGGCGGCCCAGGCCCGGGCGAACACGGCGAACTTCGCGACGAACCCCGAAGTCAGGGGAAGGCCCGCCATGCCGAGAAGCAGCACAACGAACGAAGCCGCCAAGCCGGGGCTCTTCGACGCGAGACCCCCGTACTCCTCAAGCGGGGCGCCGGAGGCGGCCGAGCCGCCAACCGCCGCCACGACGGCGAAGGCGCCCACAAGCTGCACCGCGTAGACGGCCACATAGAAGAGGAGAGGGGCGGCGCCCCCGCCGACGACGCCGGTCATGATGAACCCGGCGGACGCCACACCCGAGTAGGCCAACATCCTCCGCACGTCCCGCTGCACCAGGGCCAGCGTCGAGCCCAGCGCCATCGACAAGGCGGAGACCCCGGCGACGACCGGCAGCCACCTGTCGTCGAGCCGCGGCAGCCCGGTGAGCAGGATCCTCGCCAGAGCGGCGAAACCGGCGATCTTGGCCGTCGCCGCCATGTAGCCCACCACCCCGGCCGGCGCCCCCTGATAGACGTCGGGCGCCCAACTGTGGAACGGCGCCGCCGACACCTTGAAGGCGAGGCCGACGATCACCAGGGCGAGCCCGGCGTAGATCACGGCGGGGCTGGTCACGACGAACGCCTCGAAGAAGCCGCGCATCGCCAACACCTCCAACCGCCCAGTCCCGGCATAGAGAAGAGCGGCGCCGTAGGCGAAGATCGCCGAGGCGAAGGCGCCGAGGAGGAAGTACTTCATCGCGGCCTCGTCGGGCTCGGCCCGCTCCCGGGCCGCGCCGGCCAAGACGTAGAGGGCGATCGAGCCGACCTCCAAGCCGAGGAACATCATCACCAGGTTGTTGGCGGCGACCATGATCGAGAAACCCGTCGTGGCCAACAGGACGAGCGCTATCGCCTCGGCGCCCCTCCGGCCGAGATCCTCCATGAGTCGCCACCCGGCGGCCAGCCCCAGGCCCGTGACCGCGAGCAGAGTGAGACGGGCGAAGACGGCGAAGCCGTCCATCAGCACCATGCCGGAGAACTCGGTCAACTCGCCGACCCTCGCCGCCGCCGGCGCCTCCTGGGCGGCGGCCCACTGGGCGACGGCGGACGCCGCGGCCAAGACCAACGAGACGGCGGCGGCAGCCCCCAACACGGCGCGCCGCGGCTTCCACTGGACCTCGATGAGAAGGACCGCCGCCGCCCCCAAAGCGAGGATCAACTCTGGGAGGACGGCGAGCCACCTGATCTCCTGCGTCACCCGCCGTCACCTCCCATGAACACGTCGCCCAAGCGGCCGTGGGGCGGCGCCTCGTAGCCAGTGACCGTCTCCACATGGTCGAGCGCCCGCTCGGTGGACGGTGCGATCTTGTCGAGGAGAACGCCCGGGTAGAGCCCGATGATCAAGACCAGGACGGCCAGCGGGGCGAGCAACGAGATCTCCCGGGCCGTCAGGTCGGGCGCCGTCTTGTTCGCCTCGATGTCCGGTACCCCTGTGAACACCCGCTCGTAGGCCCAGAGCAGGTAGACGGCGGCGAGCACCACACCCGACGCCGCAACGATCGCAGGCGCCGGGAGGCTGGCGTAGGCGCCGATGAGGATGAGGAACTCGCCGACGAACCCGTTGAGGCCGGGCAACCCGATCGAGGCGAAAGCCATGAAGAGGAATAGCCCGGCGCAGATCGGCATCGCCTTCCCGAGACCGCCCAGCTCGGAGATCGCCTTGGTGCGGCGACGCTCGTAGATCATCCCGACGAGGAGGAACAGCGCGCCGGTGGTCAGCCCGTGGTTGACGTTCTGGATGACCGCGCCCTGGAGGCCGCCGGAGGTGAGGGCGAACACGCCCAACACGATGAAACCCAGGTGGCTCACCGACGAGTAGGCGACGAGCCTCTTGAGATCCGGCTGGACGACGGCGACCACGGCGCCGTAGACGATCCCGGCCACGGCGAGCACGGCCATGATCATCACAGCGTCGACCGAGGCCTCGGGGAAGAGCGAGAGGTTGAAGCGGAGGAGGCCGTAGGTCCCCAGCTTCAGGAGAACGCCCGCCAACAGCACCGAGCCCGCCGTGGGCGCCTCGGTGTGGGCGTCGGGAAGCCAGGTGTGCAACGGGACCAGCGGCGTCTTGATGGCGAAGGCGGCGGCGAAGGCGGCGAACAACCATCGCTCGGCGCCCAGGGAGAGCTCGGCGCCCATCAGGTCGGCCAAGGCGAACGAGGTCACCCCCTCCTGGAGGGTGTATGACACGGCGAGGGCGATGATCCCGGCGAGCATGAGCGCCGAGCCGAACGCCGTGAACAGGAAGAACTTGACGGCCGCCTGCCTCCTCCGCTCGCCGCCCCACACCCCGATGATGAAGTACATGGGGACGAGGATCACCTCGAAGAAGACGAAGAAGAGGAACAGGTCGAGCGACAGGAAGGCGCCGATCATGCCCGCCTCAAGGAGAAGGGTGTGGACCACGAACTCCTTGGTCCGCGCGGTTATCGAGGTGGAGGCGGCCAAGGCGATCGGCGTGAGAAGCGCGGTGAGCGCGACCATCGGCAGGGAGACCCCGTCGACGCCCAGGCGCCAGCCGATCCCCCACGGCTCATACCACGCCGCGCTCTCCTCGAACTGGAACCCGGCCGCCGGCTCGAACACCCAGAAGAGGTAACCGGCGAGAGCCAACGGGAGCGCGGAGAGGGCGATGCCCGCCGGGAGGTGCAGCTCTCTCATCCGCCGGGGGATGAGGATCACCGCGACGGCGCCCAGGGCGGGGAGCAGGACCAGCCAGGTCAGCACGGCGCCCCCGTCCTCGAGGCGCCCAACGGCCCGTCTCCAAAACGGCGAGCCGGGCGGGGCGGCCCCCCGAACCGGCCGAGCGCCGTTCTCAACACCCAAACTACGGGATGCCGACTCTTCAGCATCAGAAAACCGAAGGAGGGGGGAGCGCTGAACCTGCGACGCATCTCAGCCCGCCCCTCCCACCAGCCAGATCACCACGGCCACCGCCCCGGCGAGGAAGAGGGCGGCGTAGTTGCGCACATACCCGGTCTGCAGCGGGCGGAGGTAGTCGCCCACCGCCCGGACCGCCCGGCCGACGCCGTTGACGGCCCCGTCGACGACCCCAATGTCGAACTTGAAGGCGGCGGCCTCCGACACCCGCCTCCCGGGGACGACCAGGGCGCGGCCGTAGAAGTCGTCTACGCCGTAGGCCGACTCCCACCAGCCCCACAAAGGCCCGAGCCGCCCTTCAAGCCGGCGTTGCTCGTCGGCCGGGCGCCGGTAAACGACGTATGCGGCGACCACGCCCACCAACCCGGCGGCCGCCGACGCCCCCGCCAACGCCAGGAAGGCGGCAAGCCCCTCCGGCGGGTGCTGCAGATGGGCCAACTCGAGCGCAGGCTCCAAGAAATGCTCAAGCCCCTTGCCCCACGGCGTGTTCACCAGGCCTCCGACAGCCGAGAGGGCCGTCAGGGCGATCAACGGCGCCGTCATCGACGGCGGCGACTCATGGGGATGCGCCCCCTCGTCCCAACGAGGCTCGCCGAGGAACACAAGCACCCACTGACGCGTCATGTAGAAGGCGGTGATCGCGGCAGTGACGAGGCCCACCGCGAACAACACCTGGAACCAGCCGCCCCGGGCGAAGGCCGAGGCCAGGATCTCGTCCTTCGACCAGAACCCGGCGAGAGGGGGCATGCCGGCGATCGCCAGCGTGCCCGCGCCCATCGCCGCCGCGGTGACAGGCATCTTCTTGAGCAAGCCGCCCATCTTGTGCATGTCCTGCTCGCCGCTCATGGCGTGGATCACCGAGCCGGCCCCGAGGAATAGGAGCGCCTTGAAGAAGGCGTGTGTCATCAAGTGGAAGATCCCGGCGACGTGGGCCGCGGCGCCGACGGCCATGAACATGTACCCGAGTTGGGAGATCGTCGAGTAGGCGAGGACCTTCTTGATGTCGCGCTGCGCCAAGGCGATCGACGCCGCCCACAAGGCGGTGAGGGCGCCGATGGTCGCCGTCGTCGCCTGAGCCGCCGGCGACAGCTCGAAGATGGGCGCGGAGCGGGCGATCATGTAGACGCCCGCGGTCACCATCGTGGCGGCGTGGATGAGCGCCGACACCGGGGTCGGGCCCTCCATGGCGTCGGGCAGCCACACATACAGGGGGATCTGAGCCGACTTCCCCGCCGCCCCCAGCAGGAACAACAACGCGACGGCCGTCGCCGCCCCCGGCGACAGGACCGACTCGGCCCGCTCCAGCACCCCCGCGTAGGAGAGCGTGCCGAACGAGGCGAACACCACCATCAACCCGACCACAAACCCGAAGTCGCCGACCCGGTTGACGATGAACGCCTTCTTGGCGGCCGCGGCGGCCGACCTCTTGGTGAACCAGAACCCGATGAGCAGGTAGGAGCACAAGCCGACCAGCTCCCATCCCAGGAAGAGCATGGCGAAGTTGCCCGCCAGGACCAGGGTCAGCATCGAGGCGGCGAAGAGGTTGAGATAGGCGAAGAAACGAGGGAACCGCTCGTCGTCGCGCATGTAGCCGACGGCGAAGACGTGGATGAGGGCGCCGACGCCGGTGACGACGAGGGTCATGAGGGCGGAGAGGGGGTCCCACAACAGCTCAAGGCGGGCGCCGATCGCGGGCATCCAGTCCCAGAGGAGGACCGTCTCGCCGTGATTGCCCCCCTCGATGAACGGCCACGCGGCCGCCAAGGCGACGACGAAGGCGGCGGCGACCGTCGCCGACGCCAGCCAACCGCTCGCCGGGGCCTTCAGGCGGCGACCGACGAAATGGAGGAGGACAGCGCCCGCCAGAGGCAAGGCGATTATCAGCCACAAGAAGTCGGCCATCGTCATCCCCTCAACTCGCTCAGCTCATCGACGCTCGCCGTGGCCCGGCGGCGGAAGACGGCGACGATGATGGCGAGGCCCACCACCACCTCGGCCGCGGCCACGACGAGGATGAAGAAGACTGCGACCTGGCCGTTGATGTCGTTGTGGGCGCGGCCCGCCGAGACCAGGGTCAGGTTGACCGCATTGAGCATCAGCTCGATGCACATGAACATCACGAGGGCGTTCCTGCGGAGCAGCAACCCGACGGCGCCGACGAAGAACAGCGCCGCCGCCAGGGTCATGTACCAGCCGGGATCGACGCTCAACTCCGCCTCCCTCGTCGGTGCTGGGCGAGCGCGATCGCCCCGGCGGCGGCGATGGTGAGCAACAACGCGGTGGCCTCGAAGGCGAGCACCCAGTCGGTGAACATCGGCCCGGCCACCGCCTCGACGGTCCCGTTGGTCGCCTCCGGGTCGACGGCGGCCGTCGCCCCGGGCGCCCAGTCGAAGTCACCGGACAACCAGACAGCGACAGCGAAGGCGGCCGCCGAGACGGCGATCACGCCGACCGCCGCCAATTGGCGGGGCAGCTTCTCGGAGCGCCTCTCCGACTTGTCCACCCCGATGAGCATGATGACGAAGAGGAACAGCGTCATGACGGCGCCCGCGTAGACGATCACCTGCACCGCGGCCACAAGGTGGGCGAGCTGGAGCACGTAGAGGACCGCCGCCGAGAACAACGTCCCCAGGAGGCCCATCGCCGAGTAGACAGGGTTGCGGGCGACGACGACGGTCGCCGCCCCGGCGAGGGCGCACACTGCCATCAACACGAAGATCAGCGCCTCAACCATCGTCGTCGGCCTCCCCGGCGGTCGAGTCCCTCGTCTCCTGGTCGGGCTCGGGCCGCCACTCCTCCGGCCCCGGCGTGGGCGACCACATAGCGACGCCCTCGTGGGCCGCCGACCCGGCCGGCGCCGTCGCCCTCATCCACCCGCCGGACGCCGCCAACTCGCTCATGTCGGCCAGCTTGTCGCCCGGCGCCGTGTGAGGAACCTGCCCGCTCTCGTCCATCAACAAGGTCTCCTTGGTGTAGACGGCCTCCTCGCGGCTCGTCGTCGACATCTCGAAGAGCCGGGTCATCGTTATCGCCTCGGTCGGGCACGCCTCGACACACAAGCCGCAGAAGATGCAACGCAACATGTTGATCTCGTAGACCGAGCCGAAACGCTCGCCGGGCGAGGTCGGGCTCTCCGGGTCGTTGTCGCTCCCCCGCACATAGATGCAGCGAGCCGGGCAGGCGCCCGCGCACAACTCACAGCCGATGCACTTCTCCATCCCGTCGGCGTACCGGTTGAGCACATGGCGCCCGTGGAATCGTTGAGGCTTTACCCGCATCTCGTCGGGGTACCTGGTGGTGACCAGCTCCGACCCCCCGATGGTGCGGAGCATGGTCCTCCCGGTGACCCGAAGGCCCTTGATCAGCTCTCTGACGATCCCCATCGTCAACTCCAGGGGGCGCCGAGGTGACGAAGCCCGAAGACCGCGGTCGAGATTACCAGCCAGCCGAGCGCCGCCGGGATGAGGCGTTTCCATCCGAGCGTCATGAGCTGGTCGTATCGAAACCTCGGGAAGCTGGCCCTGATCCAGAAGAAGAAGAACACGATCACATAAGTCTTGAGTAGGAACCAGACGGTGGGAAGCAGCGCAGAGACGAAGGCGGGAAGCGCGTCGTCCCACGTCGGCCCGTTCCAGCCTCCCAGGAACAACGTTGCCGCTATCGCCGACATGGAGAAGATGTTCACATACTCGGCCAAGAAGAACATGGCGAACTTCATGCCCGAGTACTCGGTGTGGAACCCGCCGACAAGCTCCTGCTCGGCCTCCACCAGGTCGAACGGGGGCCGGTTGGTCTCAGCCACGATCGCGATCATGAAGATGACGAACGGGACGAACTGCGCGAAGACGTTCCAACGGGGGATCGGCCCGAACAACGAGCCCGACTGCCGCTCGACCAGACCGGCCAGGGAGAGCGCCTCGCCGGGGCCCTGCAAAGCCGAGTAGACGACGACGGCCGCCATCGCCAGACCCATCGCCGCCTCGTAGGAGATCGCCTGGGCCGTGGCGCGCACACCGCCGAGCAACGGGTACTTCGATCCCGACGACCACCCGGCCAACACCACCGCGTAGACCGCCATCGACGACATCGCCAGGATGAAGAGGAGCCCGATGTTGAGGTCGGCGCCCTGCAGGGCCACTTCGCGCCCCCCGACGGTGAAGGGGCGGCCCCAAGGCACGGTCATGAAGATCAGGAAGGCGGGGACGACGGCCAGGAACGGGGCGAGCAGGTACATGCCCAACTCGGCCTTACGCGGGTTGACCGACTCCTTGAAGAAGAGCTTGAGGCCGTCGGCGACGGTCTGCAGGATCCCGAAAGGCCCGGCGCGGCTGGGCCCGATGCGGCTCTGCATGTCGGCGACGACCTTCCGCTCAGCCCAGACGTTGATGATCGTGACCGCCAGGAGCAGGACGAGCACTGCAACGGCCCTGCCGACCGCGATGAGGATGTCGGGAGCGCTCACAAGACCCTCACCCGCACCGCCGGGCCGGGGCCGAGGCGGGGCCCGCCGGGTTGGTTGAAAGGCACATACACCGTCCCCGGCGGGGTGCCCTCGTCGACCGCGACCGTCAGCTCGCCCTCGCCCCGGTCGGTGCTCAACCGCACCGCTCCGCCTTCCCGCGCCCCGAGCCTGTGAGCGTCCTCAGGGTTGAGGTGGGCGACGGGGCCAGGCGCCAGCCCTCTCGTCGAGGGAGAGCGGCGAAGTAGGGCGCCGTCGTCGTACATCGTCTTGGCGACGTGAAGCGCCAGCTCGGAGTCGGCCGCCTCGGGGTCGGCCGCCTCGGGGACCGTCTCGGGGGCCGCCACGGCGACCGGGATGTGCTCCAACGGCTGGGCGCCGCCGACGGGAACGACCACCCCCTCGCGGCTCTCTTCGAGCAAGTTCCAACTCAGCCCCTCATAGGCCGGGGCGACGGCGGCGATCTCGGAGGCGACGGCCTCAGCGGAGACCAGGGAGATCGGCCGGCCCATCTTCGCCGCGATGTCGTCGAGTATCTGCCAGTCGGGGCGGGACTGCCCCGCGGGAGGGACCGCCCGGTTCAGCTTCTGCACCCGCCCCTCGACGTTCGTGGCCGTCCCGGCCTTCTCGGCGAAGGCGGCCGCAGGCAGGATCACGTCGGCGCCGCGGTTGGAGTCGTTGAGGAACAAGTCGATCGACACTGCGAATTCGGCCGCCTCCAGCCCCGCGGCGGCGACGGACGGGCCCGTCATGTCCCTGGCCGGGTCGGCGCCCACCAGCAGGAGGCCGCGGAGGTCGCCGCTCACCAGGCCCTCGAACATCTGAGGCGCGTCCCGCCCCGGGTTGGAGGGGAACTCGCCCCACGTCTCGGCCAGACGGGCGCAGGCGGCCGGGCCCAGGGCGACCCGCCCCGGGAGGAGGTCGGGGGCGAGGCCCATGTCGAGCGCCCCGTAGGTGTTGCCGCGGCTGTTGAGGGGGAGAAGCCGAGCCTGCCCCGCCGTCCGCCGGGCAAGCGCCGCCGCCGACTCGGCCAGGTGGGGGCCGTCGGCGTGGCTCGCCATCCCGACCAAGGCCACGACCTTCTCGGCGGAGAGGGCCTTCATCACGTCGGGGCGGCCGCCCCCGGCGAGGTCGTCGAGCAGCGCCTGGCCGTCGCCGGGGCGGTAGGTGAGCTTGACGTCGGCCGCGTCGTCGAGTCCCGTTGCGCGAGGGTGGGCGACGATGAGGACGGCGCCCGGCCTCTGCGCGGCTCGGCGGGCCCGCAGGTAGAGGGTGGGGTGCTCCTCCTTCAGGTCGGGCCCCCACACGAAGATGGTGTCGGCCTCGTCGAGGTCGCCGATGACCGCCCTGTCGACGACGGCCGAGAGGAAGTGTGACGAGAGGGCGTCGCCCATGCGGGCGTCCACGTTGTTGGCGTCGAGGGCCGCCCTGACGAACTTGGACAGGGCGTAGGCGTCCTCGTTGGTCCCCCTGGCCCCGCCCAGGGCGGCAAGCGCCTCGCCGCCGCTCTCCCGGCGGATGTGGTCGAGACGCTCGGCGACGATGCCGATCGCCTCGGCCCAACCCACCTCCTCAAGCTCGCCGCCCCTACGGGCCAGCGGGCTGGTCAACCGCTCCTCCGACCCGATGTGCTCAAACCCGAACCGGGCCTTGTCGGACAACCACCCGTGGCTGACGGCCTCGTTGTCCACCCCGTCGAAACGGAGGATCTCGCCCTGGGAGCTGTGTATCTCGATCCTCGGGTGGGCCGTGTCCCGCAGAGACGAGCTTTGTGTCTTCTGCAGGTCCCACGGGCGTGCCCGGAAGCGGTACGGCTTGGCGGTGAGGGCGCCCACCGGGCAGATCTGCACCGTGTTGCCGGAGAAGTACGAGGAGAAGGGCCTACCCGGGAAGGCGGCGACCTCGGCTTGGGCGCCCCGGCCCGTGATCTCGATGAGCGGGTCGCCGGAGATCTCGTCGCAGAAGCGGACACAACGGGCGCAGAGGATGCAACGCTCCCGATCGAGGAGCACCAGGTCGGAGACGGCGACGGGTTTCTCGAACGTTCGCTTGACCTCGACGAACCTGCTCTCCCCCGGGCCGTGGGACATGGCCTGATCCTGCAGGGGGCACTCCCCGCCCTTGTCGCAGATGGGGCAGTCGAGCGGGTGGTTGGCGAGGAGAAACTCGAGCACCGCCTCCTGCGCCCGCCGCACGGTCTCGGTCCCGGTCTCGACTCTCATGCCGTCGGCGACCTCGGTGACGCAGGAGGCGACCAGCGCCGTGCCGCGGGGCCCCGTCACCTCGACGAGGCACATCCGGCACATGCCCACCGGGCTCATTCGCTTGTGCCAACAGAACCGCGGGATGTAGGCGCCCGCGTCGCCCGCGGCCTCGATGAGCAGTCGGCCCGGCTCGACCATGCGCTCGGCGCCGTTGATGACGACCGACACCGCGGCCCGCTCCGTCGTCACTTCGGCTCACCTCCCCCGGGACCCGGGCCGGGGCCGCCGTCCGGGCCGCCGCCGGGGTCGCCGCCGGGGTCGCCGCCGGGGTCGCCGTCAGGGCCGCCGCCGGGGTCGCCGCCGCGGCCGGCGCGGAACGGGCAACCGCCGCCCGAGACGTGCGCCTCCACCTCGTCGCGGAAGTGGTCCCTCAAGGCGATGATCGGAGACACGGCGGAAGGGCCCAACGGGCAGATGGTGGTGATCTTGGGAGGCCAGTCGAGGCCGACGCTGATCCCGCCCGCCACGCTGACGGCGAGGTCGAGGTCGACGGGCCGGCCCTCGCCTTCCTCGATACGGCGGAGGATCATCTCCAGCCAGCCGGTCCCCTCCCGACACGGCGTGCACTGACCGCACGACTCGTGCGCGAAGAAGCGAACCACCCGCTCGGCCGCCCTGACCATACATGTGCCCTCGTCCATGACTATCACGGCCCCCGAGCCCAACATCGTCCCGGCGGCGACGGCGGCCTTCTGGGTGATCTCCAAGTCGAGGTGCTTGTCGGGGACGAGCCAAGGCGCCGAGGCCCCGCCGGGGATCCACGCCTTCAGCTTCCTGCCGTCGCGGACCCCGCCGCCCACGTCGTAGATCAGCCGGCGCCAGGTGATCCCGTGGGGGAGCTCGTAGTTGCCGGGGCGGTTGACGCGACCCGACAACGACATCAGGAAAGTGCCCGCGTCCTCGGCGCCGGTCAACTCGGAGTAGGCGGCCCCGCCCATCTCCAAGACGTGGGGCAGGTTGGAGATCGTCTCGACGTTGTTGACGATGGTCGGCGCCCCGTAGAGGCCGCTGGCCGCCGGGAAGTGGGGCGGCTTCAACCTCGGCTCGCCCCGCCTGCCCTCCAACGAGTTGATGAGGGCGGTCTCCTCGCCGCATATGTAGGCGCCGCCCCCGAGATGGACCGTGACGTCGAGGTCGAAGTCGGCGCCGAAGATCCGCTTGCCCAGCCGCCCCGCGACGTAGGCCTCGTCGACCGCGGCCTGCATCCTCCGGGCCGGCTTGGCGTACTCGCCCCGGATGTAGATGAAGGCGCGGCGGGCCTCGGCGGCGACCGAGGCGATGATCGCCCCCTCGATCACCTGATGGGGGTCGCGCTCCATGAGCTGGCGGTCCTTGAACGTGCCCGGCTCGGACTCGTCCCCGTTGACGACGACGTAGGAGGGGCGGGCCGGGCCCAGGAAACCCCACTTGAGCCCGGCGGGGAAGGCGGCGCCCCCTCGGCCGAGCAGGCCGGAGGCCTTCACCTCCCCGATCAGCTCATCCCGCGTCATCTTCAGGGCGCGCCCGGCCTGGGAGTACCCGCCGGTCGCCTCATAACGGGCGAAGGTGTGGGAGTCGGCGGGGTGCTCGACCATCCTCCTCGTCACGACAAGCGGCGACGTCAACTCGCCCTCTCCTTCCCCGTCGTCCCCAACGGCTGGAACGCCGGGCACGGGCCGACTGCGCCGACCTCCTCGCGGATCGCCCAGTCGAAGCTCCTGGCGCCGCCGAACAGCTCCTGCATCTCGTCGGTGTTGACCACTTCGGGGCGGGACCGGCGAAGCCAACGCACCAGCTCCCGGGTCTTCTCCGGCGTCACCCCCTCGATCAGCTCGTAGTTGACCTGCACCGCCGGAGCCCCCCCGCAGGCGCCGATGCACTCGACATGCTCGACCGAGACGAGGCCGTCGTCGCCGGGGGCCCCGCCGGACGAGCCCGCCTCGCCCTCCGCGGCGCCGAGCACGTCGTCGCCGCCCATCAGCATGCAGGAGATGGACGTGCAGCACGAGATCAGGTACTTGCCGACGCCCTCCCGCTTGTACATGGTGTAGAAACCGGCGACGGACTGCGCCTGAGCGGGTGTGATCCCCGCCCAGCGGGCCGCCTCCTCGACGCCCTCGTCGGTGAGGCGCCCGTCCTCGGCCATCGCCAGGTAGAGCAGAGCCATGAGGGCCGACCGCCTCTCGGGGTAACGAGCGACGATCTCCGAAGCCCTCTCCTGCGTCGCCTCGGGCCAACGACTCTCCCGCCCCGGCCTCATCGGTCGACGTCTCCCATGACCGGGTCCATCGACGCGATCGTGGCCACGGTGTCCGCCATCAGGCTGTCGCCCATGGCGACGGGGAGGGCCTGCAGGTTGTAGAACGACGGCGCCCGGGTGTGCATGCGATAAGGCCGGGCCTCCCCGTCGGAGACGAGGTAACAACCCAGCTCGCCGCGCGGTGACTCGACCGAGACGTAGGTCTCCCCCGGCGGCGCCTTGAACCCCTCCGTGAACAGCTTGAAGTGGTGGATGAGCGCCTCCATCGACTCGTCGATGCGGGACCGCGGCGGAGGCGTCACCTTCCGGTCGGCCGCCCGGTAGTCGCCCTTCGGCATTGAATCCATCACCTGCTCGACGATCTTCAGCGACTCGACGATCTCGAGGACCTTCACCCGGTAACGGTCGTACACGTCGCCGTTCTCACCCACCGGGACGTCGAACTCGTATTGCCCGATGCCGGAGTAGGGGAAGGCCTTGCGCAGATCCCACTCCACCCCCGCGGCCCGGAGAGGCGGCCCGGTGACGGAGTAGGCGACCGCCTCCTTCGCCGTGATGACCCCGACGCCCTTGGTGCGGGACAACCAGATCGGGTTCTCCTTCAGCAAGTCGTCGTACTGCTTGAGCCGCATCGGGATCTCTTCGAGGATCGCCGCCGCGTCGTCTTTCCACCCCGGCGGCAGGTCGGCGGCGACGCCCCCCGGCCGGATGTAGTTGTGGTTCATCCGCAGGCCGGTCGTCTTCTCGAAGAAGGCGAGGATCTTCTCCCGCTCGCGGAAGCCGTAGATCATCATCGACAAAGCGCCGACGTCCATGCCGTTGGTGGCGAGGGAGACGAGGTGGGACGACACCCGGTTGAGCTCGGTCATCAGCACCCTGATCGCCGCCGCCCGGGGCGGGGCCTCCACGCCCAGCAGCCGCTCGACGGCGAGGGAGTAGGCCAGCTCGCAGTGGAACGGGGCCAGGTAGTCCATGCGGGTGACGTTGGCGGCGCCCTGGCTGAAGGTGAGCTGCTCGGCGGTCTTCTCCATGCCGGTGTGCAGGTAGCCGATGATCGGCTTGGCCCGGCGCACGATCTCGCCCTCCAGCTCGATGTGGAGGCGCAACACGCCGTGGGTGGACGGGTGTTGGGGGCCCATGTTGACGATCATCAGCTCGTCGTCTGAGGCCTCGTCGTCGATCATGTAGTCGTCGTCTACGACCCTCCCGTACTGGCTGTCGAGCCGCCCGCCCGACTCGGCCTCGCCGATCTCCTGGGCGCCTTCGCCCGTCGGGGGGCGCCCCGGCGGCTCGGAGCCCGCCACCCAGAGGTCCACCGACCGCTCCCGGCCCGCCCGTCGCCCGCTCATCTCGCTCGGCCCTTCCGCGGCGCCTTGAACTGGACGGGCACCGACCCGACGCCGAAGTCCTTGCGCAGGGGATGGCCTTCCCAGTCGTCCGGCATGAGGATGCGGGTCAGGTCCGGGTGGCCCTTGAAGACGATCCCGAACATGTCGTAGACCTCCCGCTCGGCGAACCCGGCCCCGAGCCAGATGGGCGTCAGGGAGTCGACGGTAGGGGGGTCGCCTCCGACCGAAGTCGTCATCCGCAGCCTGACCCCCACGCTCATCGAGACGATGTTGGCGACAACGTCGTAACGCCCCTCGCGTCGCTCGGGCCAGTCGACCGCGGTCACGTCGGAGCAGAATTCGAAACCCGCCTCCTTGACCGCGTCGGCCGTCTCCAGCCAAAGCTCGGCGGGCACCCGGGCCACGTCTTGGCCGCAGGAGACCCCCCACATGACGTCATCGAGCCTCGCGGCGAGCTCGGCCAGCTCCTGCCTCACCGGACGATCTCCCCGGACATGATCTTGTCGTGCAGGCTGAGGATTGCGTGAAGGAGGCTCTGCGGCCCCGGGGGGCAACCCGGCGTGTAGATGTCGACCGGGACTATCTGGTCGACTCCCTGGACGAGTGCGTAGTTGTTGAACATGCCGCCGGTTGAGGCGCAGGCGCCCATCGAGATGACCCACTTCGGGTCGGGCATCTGGTCGTAGACCTGACGGAGGACCGGCGCCATCTTCTGGCTGACCCGGCCGGCGACGATCATCAGGTCCGCTTGGCGGGGCGAGGCTCGGAACACCTCCATGCCGAACCGGGCCATGTCGTAGTGGGCGGCGCCGGTGGCCATCATCTCGATGGCGCAACAGGCGAGCCCGAAGGTGGCGGGGAACATCGACCGGGTACGGGCCCAGTTGGCGGCTCGCTGGACCGTGGTCGTGAGGAGGTTGCCCGGCGGTGCGACGGCCATGTGCTCAGGCGGCCTCCCTGCCGCCGTCGGCGATGTAACGGGACCGCCGCTTCACGTTCCAGTCGAGGGCCCCCCTCTTCCAGACATACACCAAGGTCTCGGCGACGAAGAAGGTGAAGATCAGGACGGCGGCGACGCCGGGCCAGCCGAGGTCGGGCCAGATCGAGGCCCATGCGAAGAGGAAGATGATCTCGACGTCGAAGATGACGAAGAGCATCGCCGTGAGGTAGAACTTCACCGGGAAACGTTGGGCGGGCTCGACCTCGGAGACGATGCCGCACTCGTAGGGGTCGAGTTTCTCCCGGGTCGGCCTGTTGGGGCTGAGGACCCTGGAGAGACCCAGGCTGACGGCGACGAACAGCCCGGCGAGAAGCAGCATGACGCCGATCGGGGCGTAGTCGGCCAGGGTCACGACACGAGCATAGGTCGCCCGCGCCGATCGCCGTAATCAGGTCTCGGCCACTGCGCCGGCCGTCTCCCGGCCCGTGCCGGGGGCCGCCCCGTCAGGAGCTCTTCGGGAGGTAGCCGGCGAGATCCTTCTCCACGGTCGCGGGCACGACGCCTGTCCCGCCGAGCACGACGATCCGCTTGGGCTTGAGACGTTGCAGCTCGTCCTTCGTCGCGGTGGGGATCGCTGGCCCCGTCACGAGGAGGACCGGCCCGTCTTTGGCCGCCCCGGCGGCGCCGCCTGCGAGGGCGTCGGGGTAGTCGAGGCCGGTGGCGACGTAGACGACCGGCACGCCGGCTTCGTAGCCGTCCTCCGAGACGGCCGCCGCAGTCTCGTACCGGTCGGCGCCCGCCAAGCGGGTCACCTTGCCCTCCGACGCGTGCGCCTTGAGAGCGGCCTCAACCGTGGCGGAGACGACGCCCGTCCCGCCGAGGACAACGATCTTCTTCGGCTTGAGCCGTCTCAACTCGTTGACCGTCGCCGAGGGGATCACGTCCTTCCTGGTCAACAGGATCGGGCCGCCGAGCTTGGCCGCGGCCGGGCCGCCTGCGAGAGCGTCGGGGAAGTCCAGTCCGGTCGCCACGAACGCCGTTTCGGCCCCGGGCTCGAAATGCGCGGCGGACGCGGCGGCGGCGGTCGCGAACCGGTCGGCGCCCGCCTGGCGGGTCACCTTGCCGTCCGTGTGCTTCTTCAAGGCCGCCTCGACCTCCGCCGACACGACGCCCGTCCCGCCCAAGACGATGATGCTCTTCGGCTTGAGCCGTTTCAGCTCGTTGACCGTGGCGGGCGGGATCGAGTCCTTCGTGACCAGGAGGATGGGGCCGTCGCCCCCGGAGGCGGCGCTGCCCGCCAAGGCGTCCGGGAAGTTCTCGCCCGTCGCCACATATGCCGTCTTGACGCCGGCGGCGAACGTCGCCTTGGAGATCTCGGCGGCGGTCCCGTACCTATCCGGGCCCGACAGCCTCGGGACCGTTGAGGCCGCGTGTCCGGTGTTGGTGAAGGTGCAGGCCAGACTCGTCTCGCTCGGGTCGACCGGGAAACTCCCGCCAGCGCCGGTCAGACGGGAAACGAGCGTCTTGGAGGCGACGCCGTTGCACTCCAAGTTGATCTCGTAGTCCACGACCCTGATCCCCTCGGTGAGGACGGCCGTCTGCCCGGCGTACACGGTGAGCTCGGCGACGTTGGCGTCGTCGGTCTGGTCGGCGGCCCCGGTGGCGGTGGAAGTAGCCGCTTCGGACCCCGACACCCGCGGGCCGGACTCCCGCGCGCTGATGGTGAGCTTGGCCGTGTCGCCCGCCTTGGCGTCGACCCACCTCTTCCGCAGCGTCACCTCAACAGCTTTACGGCTGTTCGTCGCAGTGCAGGTGATGGGCGACGGCGCCGCGGGCACGACCACCGTGTAGGTGTCGCTCAACTGGGCGCCGGAACGGTCCACGCACCGCCAACTCACGTCGTAGTTGTCGGCGTCGCCCACACTGAACGCCTCCGCCAAGTCGATGGTGTTGCCCGCATAGACCGTCGCCCGGTTGGGAGCCGCGTCGTCCGGGGCGACGGCCGACGCGTCGATGATCGACTTGGCAGTGTTCCTGCTTGTGGCGGTAAGGGCGACCCGATCGCCCGGCTTGGCGTTCTCCCACGCCTTCTCCAACGTGAGAGAGGCCTGTGCCGTAGTCCTCGTGTTGGTGAACGTGCAGACGACGCTCGCCTCGCCGGCGTCCGCCGCCAAGGTCCCGGAGACCGCCCCCTCGGTGTAGGTGAGCGCCTCCTCAGGACCGCTGCACTCCAAACCCGTCGTGTAGTGCCCGACGCTGAGCGTCTCGCTGAGAGCCACCGCCTCACCGGCGAACACAGTCAACTCAGCCATGTTGGCAGTGTCGGGGTCGTTGGAACCGGCCGCCGCGGTGGAGGTGTCCGAGTCGGTCCCCGACTCCGCTCCGGCGACGGTCAGCACGGCTGTGTCGCCGGCGTCGCCGTTGACCCACTTCTTGCGAAGATCCACTTCGACCCGCTTGCGGGTGCTGGTCGCCTTGCAGGTGATGGGCTTCAAGGGCGCCGAGCCGCCTGAGGGCACGACCAGCGTGTCGGTTGTGCTCAACTCGGTCCCGCCGCTGTCGACACATCGCCAGCTCGAGTCGTAGTTGTCGGCGTCACCCGCGCTGAACGACTCCGCCAAATTGATGGTGTTCCCGGCATAGACCGTCGCGCTGTTGGGCCCCGCCTTGTCAGGGGCGACGGCCGACGCGTCGATGATCGACTTGCCCGTGTTTCCGCTCGTCGCGGTGAGGGCGACCCGATCGCCCGGCTTGCCGCTCTCCCACCCCTTCTCCAACGTGAGAGTGGTCGACGCCGCTGTCTTGGTGTTGGTGAAGGTGCAGACGGTCTTGCCGGTCCCCGCCGTCACCGTCCCGGCGACGGCCCCGGCGGTGTAGGTCAAGGTCCCGCTGGCGCACGCCAAACTTGTGGTGTAGTCCCCGGCGCTGAGCGTCTCGCTGAGAGCGACCGTCTCGCCCGAGACCACAGGCAGGACGGCGACGTCCTCGGCGCCCTCGGCGGTCTCCCCGGCGACCGACTCGGCGGTCGCGATGGAAGGGGCGACCGACGAGGAGTGACGCTCGCCGACGGCGGTGAGGGCGGCGGTGTCGCCCGCGTCGCCGTCGACCCACGCCTTCCGCAGCTCCAACGTGCCCGCCAGAGGCGTCGAGTTCCGGGTGTTGGTCGCGGTGCAGGTGAGCGTCCCGTCCGTGCGGGGCGCGGTGACGAACTGCGTGCTGGACACCACCGCACCTCCGCTGTCAACGCACTCCCAGGTCAAGTCGTAGTTGGTGGGATGACCGACGAGAAACATCTCCTCCAAAGTGATGCGCCCGCCCGGCCGAACTGAGAGGGCGCCGCTGTTGGCGGGCGCCCCGGCCGGGGCCGTGGCGGTCGTCTCGACGAGCTGACCGGGCGCCGTGGCCCTGAGACGAACCCGATGACCCGCCTCGGCGTTGACCCACTCCTTTTTCAACGTGACGGTGACGTCGACCTTGGCCTCGTCGGCGGAAGCCGCCTGACCGCCCGACGCGCTGATCGCCGCCGACAACCCGAGCACCGAGGCGACGGCCGCCAACACGGCCAACGAGCGCCGCGCCGCCCGGCCGACGGCCGAGGCCGGCCCCTCCGCGATTGATGGGCTCCGTCTCGGGGACTGCCCTGAGGTTCTCATGAGTTCTCTCTCCTTCGTTGGTCGGCGCTCCTTGGTGGGCGCCCCGGCGCCGACGCCCCATGACCTCGACCCGACACGCGCTCCGCCCACCGCCGATCATATCGGACCCGGCCGCGAATTACACCCCCTTCGGCGGCGGGTTGCGGCCAATGGCGCCTCACCCGCCCAGGGGCGCAGCAGCCTTGTCGCCGGCGTCGCCGTCGACCTACTTCTTCCGAAGATCCACTTCGACTTCTTCCGAAGATCCACTTCGACCCGCCTACGGGTGTTGGTCGCATTGCAGGTGATGGGCTTCAAGGGCGGCGAGCCGCCTGAGGGCACGACCAGCGTGTCGGTTGTGCTCAACTCGGCCCCGGCGCTGTCGACACAACGCCGGCTCGTAGTTGTCGGCGTCGCCCACACTGAACGCCTCCGCCAAGTCGATGGTGTTACCCGCGTAGACGGTCACCCCGGGCGGGCGTGGCCTCAACGGGTGTAACGGGCGAGCGAGTCCTCCACGGCCTTGGAGACGACGGCGACGCCGCCGAGCACCTCGATCCGCTTCGGCTTGAGGCGGGTCAACTCTCTCGACGTGGCCGCGGGCACGGAGTCTCGGGTGACCAGAAGCACAGGAGCGCTCTTGAGCGCCCCGGCGGCCCCCCCGGCGAGAGCGTCGGGGAAGTCGAGGCCGGTAGCCACGTAAACGACCGACGCGCCCGACTCGAAGGCCTCCTCCGAGATCGCCGCCGCAGTCGCGTACCGGTCGGCGCCCGCCACCCGGGCCACACCCTCAGACGCGTGCGCCTTCAAAGCCGCCTCAACCGCCGCCGAGACGACACCAGCCCCGCCCAGGACCACGATCCTCTTCGGCTTCAGCCGCCTCAACTCGTTGACCGTCGCCGAAGGGATGACGTCCCTCCTGGTCAACAGGATCGGCCCGCCCAACTCGGCGGCGGCCGGGCCCCCCGTCAACGCGTCGGGGAAGTCCACCCCCGTCGCCACGAACGCCGTATCCGCGCCGGGCTCGAAATGCGCCGCGGACACCGCGGCCGCGGTCGAGAAACGGTCGGCGCCCGCCTGACGAGTCACCTCCCCCGCCGTGTGCCCCCCCAAAGC
>Ga0209788_1000054_pt1 | contig 32433 bp, 28 predicted proteins | sample WorMetLIZISLAND1_2_FD_187415 | JGI IMG/M metagenome (GOLD analysis project Ga0209788, IMG submission 187415) | Marine gutless worms symbiont microbial communities from Max Planck institute for Marine Microbiology, Germany - Olavius clavatus LIZARD... ...
CAGCCGGGCGGCTCGGGAGGCGCGGCGAACCTCTCCCGGGCCTCGGCGACCATCTCCTCGGAGGTCTTCGGCTTGGGCGACGGCTCGTCGCGGGTCGCCTCCCGACGCGGCGCGGCGTAGTCGGGCGGCGGGCCGCCCGAGCCGCCGACCGGCGGGGCGGTCGGCTTCTCCGCGGCCCTGACGGGCGGCTCGGTAGGTTTCTGGGGCGGTCCCGGCTCATACCCCTCCCCCTCCAACCCGAGTGCCCTGGCAATCTCGTCAAACCCCCCGGCAGCTTTCGACGGCGGCGCCGGGGCGCGGGCGGCTCGCGGCGGCGCCGGGGCGCGAGGGGCCGGTTTCGGCTCCGGAGGCGCGGCCGCCTCGTCGCGTTTGGCGCGCCGCCCCACCGCCCTGCCCCCGAGGACAAGGGCGAACGGGATGAAGACGCTCTCGCCGAAGAATGCGAGGGCGTCTCCCAACGGCGTTCCGCCCACCCGCGCGAAGTTGGCGACGGCAAAAAGGACAAGCCACCCGACGCCGGCGGCGGTTAGAAGCTTGCTGAGCGCCCTCAGGTCGGGTCTCTCCTCGGCCATGAAGCGATTATCCCATCAAGGCCGGGTGATGGCCACCCTCAGCCTCCACGCCGCGAGCGCGAACAGCGCGGCCGCGTACAACGTCAACGCGCCAAGCTCGGCGACGATGTCGGTGATCGAGCCGTCGCGCCTGATCAGCTCGGAGAAGGCGTCGATCGCCCAAGCGTGGGGCGCGGCGTGGGCAACGGCTCGCATCGTCTCCCCGAACAGCTCGAGGGGGAACATGGCGCCTCCCAACGCGGCGAGGCCGATGCTCAACATGACGCCGACTCCCGAGGCCTGCTCGTCGTTGGCGAAGGTCGCCCCCATGAGGACCCCGGCCCCGGCGCCTACGCCGGAGAAGATGGCGAGCACCAGGAAGGCGCCGATCGGGTCGCCGAAGTCGACGCCGAAGAGGACAACCGAGAAGAACATGATGTAGAGGCCCTGGACCATGCCCGTCCCCCAACGGCCCAGCGACTCGCCCGTGATGATCGCTCCGATCGAGGTGGGCGTGGACAACATCCGCCTGCTGATCCCGAGGCTCCGGCTGAGGATCAGGGCGGCCGAGCCCGCCATGGCGGTCATGAAGGTGAACATGACCAGCATCGACGGGGCGCCCAGGTCGAACTGGCCCATGTCCGCCGGGAAGAGCGACTCGCCGACCGCGGACACCTCAACGGCCGGGCCCTCAACCTCGGCGCTCAGCTCGGCGGCGGCGGCGAGCGCCTCGTCGAAGTCGGCCCCGGCCGAGGCGACGGCGAACCGGGCGGCGCCGACGGGTCGCATGACGTCGGCCGCGGCGGCCGCGACCATCGACTGAAGCTGGGGCCCGGCGCCGTCGGGACGGGCGACAAACCCCATCTCAACCCGCTCGCCGGAGCGGGCCGCCTCGTCCATGCCCGCGGGAAGGGAGAGGCCGGCCTGCACCCTGCCCCTCTCCACCGCGGCGTGAAGCTCTTCCTCCGAGTCGAACGTGCGGGTCGCCAGGCCGTCGGCGCCCTCCAACTCGGCCATGATCGACTGGGAGATCGACCCGTCGTCGGCCTGATGGGCGCCGACCACGGGGTCGAAGCCGCCGCCGAACTGGAGACCGATGAGCAGGATGATCGCGATCGGGAAGATGAACACGAAGAAGATGTTCGACCGCTCCCGCAGCATGCGCCTGACGTTGACGTAGCCGATCGCCAGAGCCTTCACGACACCCTCCGGCCCGCCGTCACCGCGAGAGCCTCCTGTTGAGCAGCACCCACGAGACACCGCCTGTGACCGCCGCGAAGATGAGCATCGCCCCCGTCGCCGGGAGAGCGTCGGCCCACGGCGCCCCCCCGGCGAGATCGCCGAGCCCTCTGAGGAACCAGGCGTGCGGCGTGAGGAAGGTGAGCTTGGAGAGGAGGTCCTCTCCCTGCCCGACCGGGAAGAAGACCCCGCCGAGCATGCCGAGGATCACCGCGATTATCGCCCCAAGGTTCCCCGCCCCCTCGGCGGTCTTGGCGAAGGCCGCGGCCAGCCCCATGACCCCGACCGCGGAGAGGACTCCTGCGACGACCAGCAGGGCCACCCCGGCCGAAGCGCCCCACTCGGCGCCCATCAGGAAGTCCAGCGAGGTCGCCGCGACGAGCACAGTCGCCGAGATCGCCCCGAGCGTGAAAGCGAGGATCGCCTTGCCGAGGACGATCGAGGATCGTTGCGTCGGCGCGGCCATCAGCCGGGTCAAGGTCCCGTCCCGCTCCTCCTCGAGAAGCCCGAGGACGCCGTATTGAACGGTGAAGAAGATGAAGAAGATCGTCATCGCGGCCGCGTAGTAGGTGGTGGCGCCCAACTGGCGGGTCTCGGCGGACTGGTCGGTCAACGTGAACGACAGGGCCGCCTCGGTCGGGTCGGCCGAGGGGGACGGCGGCGACGATCCCGTCGCGAGCGCGGTCTGAAGCGCCAACTGGACGGCCTCGACACCGCCCGAGAACCGCTCGGCGATCGAGGCGGCGATGTTCGTCGCTGTCGGCGCGTCGATCCCGCCGATCACCTCGATGGTCGTGGGCGACCCGGACATGATCGACTGCCCCAGCCCTTCCGGGATCAGGTAGAAGGCGTCGATCTCGCCGTCTTCGACGGCCGCCTCGGCGACCTCCCGGCTCTCGTAGGAGTCCACGGTGAGGATGCCCTCGTCCTCGGCGCCCTCCAAGACGGCGCCGAGCTCGCCCGCGACCGGGCCGCCGTCCAGGTCGACCATGCCGTAACGGAGGTCCAAAGCGACGGTCGGGTCGCCCGCCGACCCGAATATGAGGTTGAACACCACCGCGAGCACAAGCGGGGCGATGATCCCGATGATGATCGACGACCTGTCCCGGAGCCGCAGCTTGAGGTCTTTGGCGGCTATCAGGGAGGCGGCGCCCACGTCAGTCCCGCAGCGCTTTCCCGGTGAGGTGGAGGAAAACGGCCTCGAGGTTGGGCTCGATCACCTCGACCTCGCTGATTCGCCCGCCCGCCTCGGTGACGCAGGCGAGCAACTCGGGGAGGATCGACGAGGCGTCCACGGCGAGGATCTCCATCCCGTGATCCGACGCGGAGACCTCCGTGACGCCGTCGATGGCCCTCGCAGGATCGGCGGCGGCGGCCAGGGCCCCGCCCCCGACGATGGAGACGCGGTCTTTCTCGCCGACGAGGGCGACCAGCTCCCGCCTGGTCCCCTCGGCCTGAAGAACTCCTTCGTCGATGATCGCCACCCTGTCGCAGAGACGCTCCGCCTCTTCCATGTAGTGGGTGGTGTAGAGCACCGCCATGCCCTCCTCGGACAGGCGCTCCACCGACTCGAGGATGGCGTTGCGCGACTGCGGGTCCACGCCGACGGTGGGCTCGTCGAGGATGAGGAGGCGGGGTTTGTGCAGGAGGCCTATGCCGATATTGAGCCGGCGTTTCATGCCGCCGGAGTACTCCTTGACGAGGTCGTCGGCTCGGTCGTCGAGTCCCACCGTCTTGAGGATCTCGGCGACCCGAGACTTGAGGGCCTCGCCGCCCATCCCGTAGAGGCGCCCGAAGAACGAAAGGTTCTCGGCGGCGGTCAGGTCGGGGTAGATGGCCAGATCCTGCGGGACGAGACCGATCTCGGCTTTGCCGGCCGTCGAGCGGGTGGTGATAGGCGCGCCGTCCACCGCGACCGAGCCGGCGTCGCCCTCCAACAGCCCGGCGATCATCGAGATGGCGGTCGTCTTCCCGGCGCCGTTCGGGCCGAGCAGGCCGTAGGTCTCGCCTTCGGCGATCGAGAAGCTGACGCCGTTGACGGCGACCAGCTCGTCGAATCTCTTGACCAGGCCTTCCGCCTCGAGGATGTTCGCCATCACCGCCTCCCAGGTTGCGAGCGTCGGACTCTACCGCCGTTGCGTGTGCAGTAACCCAGACAGGAGCCGCAATGCTGCACACGCATCGCGATGCGTGTGCAGTAGTACCGACGAGAGCCGCGAAACTGCACACGCTCAGCCCCGCTAGCCTTGCCGCAGTGACCGCTGATCTCGGTGAGACGCTCGGCGACGAGTATGTGCACCAGCTCCCCGACTCCGATCCCACCGAGACCAGGGAGTGGATCGACTCCCTCGACGCCGTGGCCGACGAGTCCGGCCCCGAGCGCGCCCGCATCCTCCTGGCCCGACTGCTCGAGCGCGCCCATGAGCGCAGGCTCGGCGTCCCCGGCGTGGTGACGACGCCCCACGTCAACTCGATACCCCTCGACGAGCAGCCGGAGTTCCCCGGCGACGAGCACCTTGAGCGCCGCATCCGCCGGTTCGTCCGCTGGAACGCCGCGGTGATGGTGGTCAAAGCCAACCACCGCGAGAAGGGCATCGGGGGCCACCTCTCGACCTTCGCCTCGTCGGCGACGCTCTACGAGGTCGGGTTCAACCACTTCTTCAGAGGCAAGGACGCGCCCGGAGGCGGCGACCACGTCTACATCCAGGGCCACGCCGCGCCAGGCGCCTACGCCCGCGCCTACCTCGAGGGCCGGCTCGACGAGAGGCGCCTGGACAACTTCAGGTTCGAGATCGGCGGAGACGGCCTCTCGTCCTACCCGCACCCGCGCCTCATGCCCGACTTCTGGGAGTTCCCGACGGTCTCGATGGGGCTGGGGCCCATCAACTCGATCTACCACGCCCGCTTCAACAAGTACCTGCACGCCCGGGGGCTCGACGACACCTCCCGGTCGCGGGTCTGGGGTTTCCTCGGAGACGGCGAGACCGACGAGCCCGAGACCCTCGGGGCCATCTCCCTCGCCGCCAGGGAAGGCCTCGACAACCTCATCTGGGTGGTCAACTGCAACCTGCAGCGCCTCGACGGCCCCGTGCGCGGCAACGGGCGGATCATCACCGAGCTGGAGGCTGTGTTCCGCGGCGCCGGGTGGAACGTGATCAAGGTCGTCTGGGGGAGCGGCTGGGACCGGCTGCTCGCCAAGGACGACGAAGGCGCCCTGGTGAACGTGATGAGCTCGACCGTCGACGGGGAGTACCAACGGTTCAAGACGGAGGACGGCGCTTTCGTGAGGGACCGCTTCTTCGGGAAGGACCCGAAGGCGAAGGCGTTGGTGGCCGACTGGTCCGACGAGGAGATCTGGGCCCTGCGCCGGGGCGGCCTCGACTTCCGCAAGGTGTACGCCGCCTACAAGGTCGCGACCGAGTTGGGCAACGGCAAGCCGACCGTGATCCTCGCCAAGACCATCAAGGGATGGGCCTTGGGGCCCGACGTGGAAGGCCGCAACGCCACCCACCAGATCAAGGAGCTGACCAACAAGCAGCTCCTCGGCCTGCGGGCCAGGCTCCACCTCGAGGACGAGATCTCCGAGGAGGCGCTCGCCGGGGCGACCGAGCCCCCCTACTACCGCCCGCCGCCCGGGAGCCCCGAGCGCGAGTACCTCCTGGCGCGTCGTAGGGAGTTGGGAGGCCCGCTGCCGCGCCGCGTCGTCGCCGAGCCCGGCGCGATCACCCTGCCGGGGCCGGAGGTGTTTGAAGAGGTCTACGCGGGGTCGGGGAAGGTGGAGGCCTCAACCACCACCGCCTTCACGCGGCTACTGCGGGATCTGGCCCGCTCGGAGGGGTTCGGCGAGCGCGTCGTGCCCATCGTCCCCGACGAGGCCCGCACCTTCGGCATGGACTCCCTGTTCCGAGAACTCAAGATCTACGCGCCCCACGGCCAGCTCTACGAGCCTGTGGACGCCTCGATGCTCCTGTCCTACAGCGAGGCCGCCGACGGGCGGATACTCGAGGAGGGGATCACCGAAGCCGGCTCGTTGGCGTCGTGGACCGCGGCGGCCACGTCGTATGCGACCCGGGGCGTGCCGATGGCGCCGTTCTTCATCTTCTACTCGATGTTCGGCTTCCAGCGCGTCGGCGACCTGATCTGGGCGGCGGGCGACGCCAGGGCCAGGGGTTTTCTTCTCGGCGCCACGGCCGGGCGCACCACCCTCCAAGGCGAGGGGCTCCAGCACCAGGACGGGCACAGCCTGGTCCTAGCCTCGACGGTCCCCGTCTGCGAGGCGTACGACCCGGCGTTCGCCTACGAGGTGGGGGTCGTCATCGCCCACGGGTTGGAGCGGATGTACGGCGACAACCCCGAGGACGTCTTCTACTACCTGACCCTCTACAACGAGAACCACCCCCAACCGGCCAAACCCGAGGGTGTGGACGGCGGCATCATCGACGGCCTGTACCGGTGGGCCCCGGCCCCGAGCGGGCTCGATGCGGGCGTCAAGATCCTGTTCTCGGGCTCCGCCAACCTGGCGGCCAGGGAGGCGGCCTCGGAGTTGGCCGAGCACCACGGCGTCGGGGCCGAGCTGTGGTCGGCGACTTCCTACAAGAAGCTGCGGGAGGAGGCGTTGTCCGTCGAGCGCTGGAACCGGCTGCACCCCGGCGAGCCGCCGCGGGAGCCCCTGGCGACCCGCCTGCTCGCCCAGACCCCGGGGCCGACCGTCGCGGTGACCGACTTCATGACTCTCGTGCCCGATCAGATAGCCCGCTGGGCGCCCGGCCGGCTCATCACCCTCGGCGCCGACGGCTACGGCCGGTCGGACTCCCGCCCCGCGCTCCGCCGCTTCTTCGAGGTCGACGCGGGCCACATCGTCTTCGCCGCCGTCTCGGCGCTTGTGCGAGACGGCCGTCTCCCCGAGTCGGCGGCGGAGGCCGCCGTCGCCCGATACGAGATCGACCCCGAGGCGGCCGACCCGGCTCAGGCCCACCGATGACCGCTCGCCTCGGCGAGGCCGCCCGCGGCGGGCCGACGGGTCTCACCGCCGAGCAGCGGGACCGCTACGCCCGCCACATCGCCATCCCCGAGGTGGGAGAGGACGGCCAGGCGCGGCTCCTCGGGGCGCGTTTCCTGCTCGTGGGGGCCGGAGGGCTGGGATCGCCTGTCGCGTTGTACCTGGCGGCGGCGGGGGTAGGCGCCGTCGGAGTCGTCGACAACGACATCGTGGAGAGCGCCAATCTGCAGCGGCAAGTGCTACACAGCGAGGGCAGCATCGGGGCGCCGAAGGTCGACTCGGCTCGGGAGGCGATCTTGGCTCTCAACCCCGACGCGAAGGTGGAGGCCCACCGGGAGCGTCTTGACGCCGCCAACGTGATCTCGATCATGTCGCGCTACGACGCGGTGATCGATGGGAGCGACAACTACCCCACCCGCTACCTGATCAACGACGCTTCGGTGCGTCTCGGCACGCCGGTCGTTCACGGCTCGGTCCGCCGCTTCGAGGGGCGGGTCGCGGTCCTCGACCCTCGCCGAGGCCCCTGTTACCGCTGCCTCCACCCGCTGCCGCCCCCTCCCGAGCTTGCGACGCCGCCGGCCGAGGCCGGCGTGATCGGGGCGTTGCCGGGCGTCATCGGCTCGATCCAGACGATGGAGGCGCTCAAGATCGCCCTCGGCGCGGGCGACTCGCTGGTCGGCCGGGTGATGATCTACGACGCCCTCGAGCCGAGCTTCACGACGGTGAAGGTGGAGCGCGACCCCGACTGCCCGGCGTGCTCCGACCCCAGCCGGCCGCCGCCGATCAGCGACTATGACGAGACCTGCCGTCCGCCTGCCTGAGGAGCTGCGCCGCCGAATCGTCGACCACTGCCGAGTTGAGCTACCCAACGAGGGGTGCGGGCTGCTGGCGATGGCCGGAGACGAGGTGGTCGACGTGTACCCGACCGGGAACAGCGAAGGCTCGCCGAGCGCCTACACGGTGCCACCCGGGGAGCACTTCGCCGCGTTGACCCGCGCCGAGTCCCGCGGCCTGAGGCTGGGCGGCGTGTTCCACTCCCACCCCCTGGGCGGCGCCCGCCCCTCGACGATCGATGTCCGAAAAGCGCTCGAGCCGAGTTGGGTCTATGTGGTGGTGGGCCTGCGGGGGGCCCCGACCGTGCGGGCCTGGTCGATTCGGGCCGGCCGGGCCGACGAGATCGACCTCACCTGACCCCCCGGCTCGCGCCGCTTCAGGAAGCCGGCTTGAGCAGACGCTTGAGCCACGCCCACAACGAGGTGAGAAGGAGAGCCACTCCTCTGACCTCCGCCGCTTCGATGACGGCGGCTTCCTCCTCGGTCTCGGCCTCGAGCTTGGCCTCCAGGCAGTCGACGAAGTCCTCGATGAGTCGCTTGGCAATCTCGTTGATGAGGCCGGTCCGCCCGAACTGCGCCGCCGGGCCGGAGAGATGGATGTCGGCGTCGACCGTCACCTTGCTCCCGGCGCCTTCGGCCGCGACCGCGTAGTCCACCTTCGCCCGGCCCCGGGACCCGCCTTTCTTGTCGACGCCTTTGCCTTCGATGCGGGCCGACATGGAGTCGGCGTCGGAGACGACCGTGGCCGCGCCCTCGAAGGTCGCCGTCATCGGGCCCAGCTTGGCCGAGAGGGCACCCTCATAGGCGCCGCTCTCGTCTTGACCGGTGAGCTCGGCCCCGGGCAAGCACTGGGCGACGGCGAACACGTCTTGAAAGAAGGCCCAGACTTGCTCCGGCGGGCGGGAGACAACGAACGCTTGAGTGACTTTCATATTCCGCCATCGGCGCACACCGGCCTCTCCGGCGGCGCCCGACCGACCGGGAGGCTAACAGGGCCGATCGGAGAGGCGCCCCGTCAGTGATGGCGATTGTCGCCGGACAGGAGCTGAAGCGCATGCGGGAGCAGGTCGACGACGGCCTCCAGGCTCTCGGTCGCCCCGCGCGGGGAGCCGGGTGTGTTCACCACGAGGCTCGACCCGACGGTCCCGGCGCGGGCTCGAGAGAGCGCGGCCGTCGGGGTCTTCTCCAACCCCGCGGCCAACATGGCGTGGACCAGGCCCGGCGCCTCTCGATCAAGGACGGCGGCCGTGGCCTCAGGCGTCACGTCGCGCACCCCGAACCCTGTGCCGCCGGTGGTGACGACCAACTCGGCGCGGTCGGCGGCCTCCTTGACGGCCTCGGAGATCCGATCAGCGTCGTCGGGGACCAACACCCTGGCGACCGAGGCCCCCCTCCGCTCCAGCATCTCCTCGAGCGCTGCGCCGGAGAGGTCTTCGCGGGCGCCCGCCGAGACCCCGTCGCTCACGGTCACGACGACGGCGCGCGTCCCGCCGAGGGCGCCGTCTACGCCCATTGCGCCGGAGTCACGGGGACGCCGCCGCCGAGGACGGCGAGGTGGAGAGCGAGGACGACGACGAGCGTCGCCGCCAGGCCCCAGGCCCGCGGCGCACTCCGCTCGCGGCCGGGCCCGCGCACATCGGTCGTGCCCGGGGCGGCGGCGAGGGTCGCCAGGAACGGGACGGCCGTCAGCGGAAGCCCGGAGATCACCAGGGCCTCGTCGTCGGGGAGGAAGAAGGGAATGGCGAGGAACACCGAGGCCGCCGCGGGGACGACCGCGATCCAGAGAGCGAACGTGAGGCGCCCGCGGCCCGTCGAGATGAGCTCTCCGCTCGGCGTGAACCTCAGGAACGCTCCCGCGGCGGCGAGCGCGATCAGCAGCAGGCCGACCCCGCCGGCCCCGGCGATGACCACATCGAGCCCAGCCGGCGCATCGAGCGCGGCGTAGGCGAGCGCCAAGCGGTTGTCGGCGCCCAGAGGCAACGCTATCGCCTGGGTCAACGCTTGGCGCAGCACATGGAGCGCCGCCCAGAGGTAGATCAGGCGCAGAGCGCCGTGACGGCGAAGCGCCGGGTACACGAACAGGGCGATCAACCCGACGACGAGGCAGAGAAGGGGCCCTCCCGCCCAGGCGAGGTCTCCGGCGCCCGTGACGACGACGCGGTTGTTGTGGAGGACGGCGTCGCCGCCGAGGACCTCGGCGAGCAGCCCGTCGCCGAAGTTGTGGAGGAGCTGGGCGAAGACGACGCCCATCGTCGACGCCAGAGCCGAGACGAGGACAAGCGTCGGGCCGATACGGATCGCCGCGCGGCCGATCGTCTCGGCGGATGGCGGATGGTCTGCCATTGACACTGATGTTATCGGACGGGCGTGCGCCCGACATTCGCTTGTTTACGATGCTGAGCGCTATGAGCGACGGATATCCGGGCGTCTACCTGCCCACGGCCGACCCGAACACATACGAGTCGACTCCACTGGCCAACGCGGGCTGGTACGAGGAGGGTCAACACGGCGGCGCGTTGGCGGCGCTCATAACCGGGCACATCGAAAAGGCGCCGACCCTGGCGCCGATGGAGATCGCGCGGGTGACCGTGGAGATCTTCCGGGTGGTCCCGCTGGTCCCCCTGACGATCGCGGCCGAGGTCGTGAGGGAGGGGAAGCGGATCCAGAAGATCCGGGCGGAGGTGACCGACCCGTCCGGGACGCTCCTCTCGGTGGCGAGCGTGCAGAGGCTCCGCACCGCGGACCGCCCCCTCCCGGAGGGCGCCGAGACCCCCGCCGTCTCCCTGGCGCCGCCGGGCCGAGGCCGGGCGCCCGACCCCACGACGTGGGGCGTCGGGCACTCCGGGAAAGTGATGTATCACCGGAACGCCATCGAGATCCGCGAGGTCGAGGGCGGCTTCAGCGAGCCGGGCCCGGGATCGGTGTGGATCAGGCCCACGGTCCCGATCGTCGCCGGCGAGGAGATAAGCCCCGCACAGCGGGTGACCGCAGTGGGCGACTTCTGCAACGGAGTGTCCCGGAGCCTGGGGGACGACTGGGTGTTCATGAACAGCGACCTCACGATCCACATCGGCCGCTACCCGGAGGGCGAGTGGGTGGCCCTCGACGCCGAGTCGTTCTACTCCGACTCGGGACGCGGGGTTGCCGTCGGGTCGATCTGGGACGAGACCGCCTGGGTCGGCCGGTCGGCTCAGACTCTCTTCCTCGACCGCGCCTGACCCCGTCGGTTTCCTAATGCTCCGGAGTCGGTATTCCGTAATGTGCACATTGAGAAACGGCTAACCGACCTGCGGCCGAAGTCCCTGATCGAGTCGGCGTTTCATCCCGTCCAGCAGGGACCCCCAGGCATCGTCGGCGACTTGACTCCCCGCGCCCTTCCGCGGTCGCGGGCGGTACCACCCTCAGCCCAGGCCCGCTGCGTCCGCCGCTTCCCGATACCAGGAGGCGAGGGTGTCGATCGTCTCGTGGGCGTTCAGGCCGCTGGGGTTGGGGACGACCCAGAGCGCGGACCCGGCCAGACCCTCGGGTTGGCGCCCCAGGGAGGCGCGGGGACGGCCGAAGGCCACCCGATATGCGGTCACCCCGGCAACGGCGACCACCGAAGGGGCGATCCTGTCGACCAGATCGGTCAAACAGGCGGCGCCCTCTGCCAACTCAGCGGCCGAAAGCTCGGCGGCCCTCGCCGTCGCCCGGCCCACCAGGTTGGTGAGGCCGATGCCGGCGTCGAGCAGGGACCTCCGTTGGGCCTCGGCCGGCCCCGCGTCGAGGCCCGCGCCGCGCCGAGTCGGGAGCCGGCCTGCGGCCCCGGCCGCCGCCTCCGGCCGATCCGAGACGCGACCCCGATCAGGCAGGCGGACGGCGGGGGTCGTCGGCGCGATGTCGGGCAGGAAGTCGATGACACCCGCGGCACGGAGAGCCGGGTAGAAGCGGTTCGACGGGTGAGCGAAGTGCCAGCCCGTCATCGCCGTCCACAGACCCGGGTTGATGCCGACGAACAGCAGCTTGCAGCCGTGGCCGACAAGGTCGGGCGCCTGTGCGCCTCGACATAGCCCCAGCTCCGCCTTGGTGAACGTCCGGCCCGGCACGGCCCCGACCGTAGCCCTGGCGCGACCCCCCGTTCCTGTCGGGCGCCCGTGGTAGGTTCGACCTCCAAGCCGATTGGACCCGACAGCCCTCATGAACAGCCACTCCGTCAAGCCCTATCTCGCCACATCCCACGGCATCCTCTACCAAGGGGACTGCGTCGACATGATGCGCTCGCTTGAAGGCGAGTCAGTTGACACCGTCTTCGCCGATCCGCCCTTCAATCTCGGGAAAGACTACGGCCAAGGGATTGACGACACGCTGAGCGAGCGCTCATACCTCGACTGGACGGACGACTGGATCGCCGAAGCCGTCCGAGTCCTGAAGCCGGGCGGAGCGCTCTTCTTCTACAACATCCCGAAATGGTGCATATCGGTTGGAGAATCGCTCACCAGCCGACACAGCATGGAGTTCCGTCATTGGATAGCGATCACGATGAAGAACACCTATCCACGCGGCAAGTCGTTGTACCCGGCACACTACGGGTTGCTCTACTACACGAAGGGCGCGCCTCGGGCGTTCAACAAGCTCCGCGTGCCGATCCCGATCTGTCGCCACTGCAGCGGGGAGCTTCGAGATTATGGCGGCCACCGGGATAGGCTCAACCCTCGGGGCCTGAACCTGACCGACTTCTGGGAGGACACGTCACCCGTTCGCCACCGGAAGTTCAAGAAGCGCCCATCTAATGAGCTGAAACTGATGATACCGGAACGCTGCATCCTGATGAGCACGAATCCGGACGATCTCGTGCTTGACCCGTTCGGCGGGGGCGGCTCCACCTACCAGGTCGCCGACCTCCGTCATCGTCGTTGGATCGGCAGCGAGATCGGGGAGTGTGAGCCGATTCGAGAACGACTTCTCGACGCTGACATCCCGGTCATGGACTTCCCAGAACCGAGCCTCACCCCCACGCAATGGCTGGAATCCATTGGAAGCGCCCATCATGCCTGCGAGGTTGATCGCCCTGGAGATGAGGTCGGGGAGGCGCCGCTCAAGAACGGATCAGGCAGCACCGGCCCACGCGAGAACCCGGATCAGGGTTCCTTTCTCTGAAGCAACGCCCAACCGTCGGCACCCTTCGGAATCTGCTCCACTTCGTCGTCAACGCCGTCATAGTCGACCACATACAGAGCCAACAATGCCGGACCCTCCACTGGATACTGCCGCCACAACTCGAAGTAGGGTCTCAACTCCCTGTCGTTCGCAACTCGATCCGTGAGAAGCGGATACAGCGTCTCAGCCCGAACGACGATGATAGCCCCTCCTACCGCCATGCCGGTTGTCATCGCCATGAGCATTCTGTTGATCGAGCGATGACTTGACGAGACGTTCCCTGTCTCCCACTCAAGGAGGAAGAGTGAGCCGTCCGCCAACCTCTTTGTCGCGTCGATTGGACCAGGACGGACGTCGTCGACGAGAGAAACGCGCTGTTCGACCTCCCATCCATAGCTCTCGAGGCGGACGGTGAAGGCCTTCTTGATCGGCCTGACACCGTTCCCATGCTTCGCTGGCTTGATGACGAACCGCTCCGAACCGGGTGGCCAGACGATGCATTCTATAGCGTCCCGAATCTCCCCGTCGATCTCGGAGAAAGCGCGAGTACTTGAGTAGCCCTTGTGTTCATCGATAACAACGAACTCGTGAAGCCGCACGAGGCGCTAAACCGATTGACAGTCCGCCGCGGACCTGACGGGCGGCCGGTCGGCCCGATTCGGCCCGGATGCAGCGGAGCTGCGGCCGTCGCGCATCACGGGGCCTGGTAGTAGGGGTCGGTCCCGGAGGCGTGATCGGTGACATCGACCACCTGCGTCAACCCGTCGACCGCCTCCAGCAGGGCCCTCTCGATCCCCTGCCTCAGAGTCATCTGGGCCAGGCCGCAGCCCTGGCAACCTCCGAGGAGACGTAAGTACGCGACGGCGCCGTCGACCGACACCAGCTCGGCGGCGCCGCCGTGGGACGCGATCGCCGGGTTGATCTGAGAGGCGAGGACCTCCTGCACCTGATCGGCGATAGGCCCGCTCAAATCTCCCTTCGGGGCTGTCATCGGGGGCGGGGCGGGGGTGTTCGGGTTGCTCATGGCGAGACCCTGGTCGGTCAGCTCCAAGGACGCCCCGTCGAGCTTGGCGACGTCGGCCTTGGGGAGGAGCACGGCCAGATCACCGTGGCGCTCGCCCACCCAGCCCTCCTTCTTGTCGACGAGCGGAACGAAGGCGAGGCCATATGAGAACTGAGCGCCCTGCGCCCCGGTCACCTCGAGGGACAACGCGTACTCGTCGTCGCCGGGCTCGTCGTCCCGCAACCCGCGGATCATCTCGAGCGCGTCGGGTGTGATGCTGAGAACGGTGGAGTCGGACATGTGCGAGATGATAACGCCCGACCCGGCATGTAGAGAGGGACGCGGGGTCGAGCGGGCCGCCCTCCGACCCCTGGAGGAGAACCTGTCCCAGGCGCGGGGCAAGCTGAGAAGCGCCGGGGAACTTCTGGCCGTCCGGCAGGTTACAATCGTGTGAGTCGAAGGGAAGGCTCTTGCGAAGGGGAAGGCTCTCAGTGAAGGGGACGTCGTTCGCGTTGTGTCGCGGCGACGCTCTGGAGGCGTACGGCGGATGGCCCACCCCGGCGACCATCGTCTCGGACGGGGCGTACGGCGTCGGCGGGTTTCCCGGCGACCCGAGGGAGCCGGAGGGTCTCGCGGAGTGGTACGAGGATCACATCGCGGCGTGGTCCGAGCACGCCCGGCCGTCCACCACCTTGTGGTTCTGGAACACCGAGATCGGGTGGGCGACGGTCCACCCCGCCCTCGCGATGCGCGGATGGGAGTATGTCCAGGCCATCGTCTGGGACAAGGGCGTCGCCCACATCGCAGGCAACGTCAACGGCGAGACGATTCGCCGCATCCCGGTCGTCACCGAGATTTGCGTGTTCTACAGGCGCCGGCTTGAGTTCCCGACACCCGACGGCGTCATGTCGGCGAAGGCGTGGCTCCGACGCGAGTGGCGCCGGTCGGGGCTGCCGCTTCGCAGGGCGGACGAGGCGTGCGGCGTGCGCAACGCCGCCTCGCGGAAGTACCTCACGTCGGATTGGCTCTGGTACCTCCCGCCGCCGGAGATGATGGAGAAGATGGCGACGTTCGCCAACGAGCTCGGGGACCCCGCCGGGCGCCCCTACTTCTCGCTCGACGGGGCCGAGCCGGTCACGGCCGATGAGTGGTCGGCCCTCCGGCACGTCTGGAACCACGAGCACGGCGTCACGAACGTGTGGTCGCATCCGCCGCTCAACGGCGCCGAGCGTTTCAAGGGGGCCGTGACGCGGCCCGCCCCTCGCGTCCACAAGCCGGGACGGGCAGCCGCGGTCCACCTGAATCAGAAGCCGCTCGAGTTCATGCGCCGGATCGTTGAGGCGTGCACGGCGCCGGGCGACGTCGTGTGGGAGCCGTTCGGCGGCCTCGCTTCAGCGTCGGTCGCTGCGGTCGCCGCGGGCCGCGCCGCCTACACGGCCGAAGTCGTTGATGAGTTCGCCGATGTGGCGGAAGAGCGACTCCGGTCGGCACAACGCGGCGAGACGGCGGATGTGCTGCTCCGTCAGTCGCCCCTGCCCTGATCCTCGCCCGAAGAGACCCGCGCCTTGTGGGAGAATGGGGCCTGTGCCCGCACTCGACGAGCCCCGCCAGCGCCCGCCAAGCGCCTGCCCCACAAGCCTCAAGCTCAACCTGAGGGTTGACTCTTACCCGCGACAACGCGCGTAAGACGATTTTGTCATTTACATGGAGACCGCCCTCATATTCGCCGGAGGAGACCGCGCGGACCCGGTCGAGCCGCTCCCCCGAGCCGACATGGTCGTCGCCGCCGACGGCGGGTACGACCATGCGACGGCGCTCGGCTTCCGCGTCGACCTCCTCGTCGGCGACATGGACTCGATCGCATCCGAGAACCTCCCCGATCACGTCGCCGTGGAGCGGCACCCCGTCGACAAGGACGCGACCGACCTCGAGCTCGCCCTCGAGTCGGTGCTTCGGCATCGCCCGGACCGCGTCGTTGTGGTCGGCGGCGGCGGCGGGCGGCTCGACCATGAGATCGCCGTCGCCGAGACGCTGTGCGCCGCCCGGTGGGCCGAGATCGACAAGATCGACTGGATCACAGGTCGCGGCGCCGCGTTTGTCGTGAGAGGGCGCCGCTCGGTGCGCGGCGGCGCAGGGAGGCTGCTCAGCCTGATCCCCATCGGCGGGAGCGCCGAGGGCGTCGAGACGAGAGGCCTCAAGTGGGAGCTGCGCGGCGAGACCCTTCCCCACGGCGCGACGCGGGGGTTGTCGAACGTGATGCTCGGCTCCATTGCCGACGTCTCGGTCCGATCCGGTTGTCTCCTCGTCGTCGCCCCTCGGGAGTCGGCAGGGGCTTGACCCCACAGGTACCCGCGGTTTGTGCTGAGACTCAGCCGCCGAGGCCGGCCGGCACGGCCGGGTCGAGGGCGGGATACCCCTTCAGGTACTCCGCCCGCTCCCGCTTCAGCCTCGAGACCACCGCCTCGTACTCCTCGGCCCTGCCCTGCCGCTCATAGAGCCGGCGCGGCGCCAGAAGCTCGGAATCCTCGACGCCGGGCGCAGCCGACGCGGTGTCGTAGCCAAAGTCGGGGTCGGGCCGCCACTCGATCGTGCCCTCGACAATGCCTTTCACGATGGCCGACGAGTCGGCGATGCGGACCTTCTTCGAGCCGTCTCCCTCGCCGCCGATCCTGCCCGTGTTGAGCACAAACGCCTCAAGGTCGGGCGCCGACCGCAGCAGCTCCAACACCCGGTTCCCCTGGAGCGAGTCGTCGTCGAAGAAGAACGGGTTCGTGCCGGGGACCCGCAGGCTCTTGCCGGCCTCGGCCGCCCCGCCCGCCGACGTCCCCTTGGTCTCACCCAACATGAAGTAGGCGGGAATCTGCTCCCTCTTGAGGCGCGCCACCGCCGGGATGACATGGTCGGAGCGGTTCAAGATGAGGAGGTACCTCGCCGGGGGCAGGCCCCTCGGGTCCCGGTGCCTGATGTTGGCCAGCGGGAACGTGGACCTGCCGTTCTCCGTGTGCGAGGCGTCGAAGAAGTCGACCTTCCCGTCGTCGGCGACGCCGACGTTCTCCAACCAGGCGTCGGGCCGGGTCGTCCCCCCGAAGATGGTGGGCTCGTCGTCGGGGTCGAGGCCGAAGGTCTTCGCGAAACACCCCGCCTCGGTGGTCTGGATGCCGCCGTTGGGCATCAGGGCGACGAAGTCGTCCTGGACCGGCAGCGACTCGGCTTGGCGGCGGAAGGTGGTCGTCGTCTTGCCCGTGCCGGAGAGACCGATGATGAGCATCGACTCCTCCGCCCCGCTCCGAGTCGACTCCACCGGGAAAGTCTTCAGCCCTGCGTGCAGCGCCAACCCGCCTCTGTCGTAGACGAGCCGGTTCCACATCCGAAGACCGCCCATCTTGGACTCCCCGAAGTAGTCGGAGCCGAAGACCCGCGTCACCCAGTTGTCCAAGTCGGCAATGATCAGCCGGTCGTCCGACTTCCCCGGGGCCGGGAGCGTCGGGGTGTACACGACGGTGAGCTCGGGCGCCCAGTCGTCGTCCGCCGGGAAGTAGAGCTGGCTCTGCATCGCCGCGATGTTCGGCTGGACGTTCTCGATGAACAGCCTCGCGCCCGTGCGGAACCCGGGCTCGGGGCCTATGTAGCCCTCGACGAGGAGCATGTCCTGGTCGGCGATGTGGGCGTCCTGCTTGGCGGCCCACTCATCGGCCTCGGCGCGCGAGATCCGGTTCTGGTGGATCTCGCGGTCGGCCACAAAGAACGTCGAGTTCTTCAGGCGCGCCGTGATCTCGGCCTCGTAGTTGAGGTTCCCGAACTCGGTCTCCGTCAGCCGCGGCATCTTCTCGACCGCCAGCTCCCTCAGCCTGGCGGCGTCGGGGTTCCGTTCGACGGATCTGGCTTTCGGCAGGTTGAACATTCAGCACTCTCCCGGTGTATCCGTGTTTCGCCCCAGGCTAGCCCGCGTCGCCGGCGTCTCAGCCGCCGGGCCGCTCGGCGGTCCGCCCGACCGCCCGACCGCCGCGGACGTCGCGGTCGCGGCCCCTGTCGCCGCGGCGCACGCGCCTACCCGGGTCGTTTCTCGACCGCCGCGTTGGCTAGGACGGTAGCGCCGCGTTCGACGGTCTCGGCCGTCACCGTCAGCCGGTCGCCTTCGTCCCAGATTCGCGTGACCAACGTCTCGCCGGGGAAGACGTGGCCGGTGAACCGCGCCTTGTAGGCGGAAAGCTTCTCGGGATCCCCGCCCAACCCATGGTCGACGACCGCCTTGGCCACGATCCCGTAGGTGCAGAGGCCGTGGAGGATCGGCTTCTCGTAACCGGCGAACGCGGCGAACCCCGGGTCGGCGTGCAGCGGGTTCCTGTCGCCCGACGCCAATCGGTACAGGAGGGCTTGCTGGGGCAAGGTCGGCGACTCCACGACGTGGTCGGCGCCGCGGTCGGGCGGGTCGTTCCCGGCCGCCGGCCCGGAGTCGCCCCCGAAGCCGCCTTCGCCCCGGATGAAGATCGACGACCGGTTGGTGAACAACGGCTCACCGGTCTTCTCCAGAGTCGAGACGGTCTCGATCACGGCCAAGGCCCCTTTGCCCTTGTCGTAGATGTGGGCGACCCTCCCCGTCTGAGCGACCGAGCCCGACACGGGGATGGGGCCGTGCACGACCAGCTCCTGCTCGCCGTGGAGGATCTGCGCCAGGTTGACGTCGAGGCCGTCGACGTCGCCGAAACCCATCATCACGCCGAACGGCGGGATGGCGCCGTAGGAGGGCACGGCGTGGAGGTCGCCCTCGTAGGCGTACCTCAGCTCCCCCGGGTCGGTAGGCGGCCGCCCCGCGCCCACGGCGAGGTTGTAGAGGATGATGTCGTCGTCGTCCCAGGAGAACACATCGCCGGGGATCTCGGCGCCGAGCGCTTTCTCGCGGTCGATGGGCATCAGCCGGCCAACTGCTGGGCGAGGATGGCGATCTCGTCGTTGAGGCTGGACGGCGTGACCGGGGAGGTGATGTCGCGCACCTCGTCCATGTTGTCGGCCAGCTCCTCGACGCTGGGGACGGCGCCCTTGCCCGCGAACCAGCCCTCGTTGACGCCGACGAAGACCCGGCCGTAACGGCCGCCGCCGACCGTGAACACCTCATGGGTGTGCACGTTGGCCTCCGAGCACAGGTACACGACCATCGGCGTGACCTGCTCGGGGGCGACCATCTCAACGAACGGCCCCAGGATGTCCTCGGTCATCCGGGTCTTGGCGATCGGGGCGATGGCGTTCGACTTGATGTTGTGCTTCGCCCCCTCGATGGCCAGCACGTTGGATAGGCCGACCAGGCCCGCCTTGGCGGCGCCGTAGTTCGCCTGGCCGAAGTTGCCGAAGAGGCCGGCCGCCGACGATGTGAACACGAAGCGCCCGTATCCCTTCTCCCTCATCACCCGGTAGGCGGGCTGGGACACGAAGAAGGCGCCCTTCAGGTGGACGTCAAGAACCGACTCGATCTCGGCGATCTCCATCTTGGAGAACGATCTGTCGCGCAGGATCCCGGCGTTGTTGACCACGATGTCGACCGTGTCGAAGGCGTCAAGCGCCGTCTGGACGATCCCGGCCCCGCCGTCCGGCGTGGACACCGAGTCGTAGTTTGCGACCGCTTCGCCCCCGGCTTCGGCGATCTCGCCGACAACCAGGTCGGCCGCCGAGCTGGACTCGCCGGAGCCGTCCACCGCGCCGCCGAGGTCGTTGACCACGACCCTGCAGCCCCGACGGGCAAGCTCCAGCGCATAAGTGCGGCCGAGCCCCCCGCCGGCCCCGGTGACGACCGCGACGCGGCCGTCGAAAGAGATTTGCTCACTCACTTGCACATCCTTCTCTGAGGAGCGCGCCGGGCGACGCCGCGCCGCCCGCCTCGGCGGCCGGACATCTCCGCGCGCTGCGTCTTCGTCTCCGCCGCCCGTGACGGCCGGCGGGCGCCCATGATCCCCGCTCCCGCCCCCGGGCGCCAATCGAGGGGCCGCACGCCCCTACAGCCCGAGGGAGCGCCCGATGATCTCCTTCATCACCTCGTTGGTCCCCCCGTAGATGGTCTGCACCCGGGCGTCCCGAAAAGCGCGGGCTATCGGGTACTCCTCCATGTACCCCCACCCCCCGAACATCTGCAGGCACCGGCCGATCACCTTGTTCTCCAACTCGGTGACCCACCACTTCGCCTTGGCCGCCTCCTCGGCCGTCAACTCCCCGGCGTTGAGGGCCGCGACCCGGTTGTCGACGTACGTCTGAGCGATGTCAAGCTCGGTCCGCATCTCGGCCATGGCGTGCCTGATCGTCTGGAAGCCGCCGATCGGCCTGCCGAAGGCGCTTCGCTCCCTGACGTACTCGAGCGCCCAGTCGAAGGCGGTTTGAGCGTGGGCGATCGATCCCGCCGCCAACGACAACCGCTCCTGAGGCAGGTTGGCCATGAGGTGGGCGAAACCCCGGCCCTCCTCGCCGAGCAGGTTCTCGGCGGGCACCCGGACATCGTCGAAGAACAGCTCAGCGGTGTCCTGGGCGTGGAGGCCGATCTTCTCCAAGTTCCTGCCCCGGGTGAAACCCTCCATGCCCTCCTCGATCACGACGAGACTCATGCCGGCATGCCGGGCCGCCGGGTCGGTCTTCACGGCCGCAACGATCAGGTCGGAGTTGATCCCGTTGGTGATGAAGGTCTTCGACCCGTTGACGACGTAGGCGCCCCCGTCGCGGATCGCGGAGGCGGCGATGCCCGCCAAGTCGGAGCCTGCGCCCGGCTCGGTCATGGCGATGGCCGACATCAACTCCCCCGACGCCAGCCCGGGGAGCCAACGGGCTTTTTGCTCGTCCGTGGCCAGCTCCAAGAAGTAGGGCAGGACCACGTCGTTGTGGAGCGTGATGCACACACCGGAGGCGAAGGCGCCGGCGCGCATCAGCTCCTCGCCGATGACGACGTTGAAGCGGAAGTCGTCGACACCCCCGCCGCCGTGCTCCTCGGGAACGGCCATGCCCAACATGCCTGCCCGGCCCGCCTTGCGGAACATCGCCTTGTCGACGATGCCGTCCGCCTCCCACCTGTCGACGTTGGGGACCACCTCACGCTCGACGAACTCGCGGACGGCGCCGCGGAACAGCTCATGGTCAGTCTCGAACAGCGTCCGTCTCATCGGCCCGTCACACCCCGCGGTGCCCGGCGTCAGGCGTCGGCGTACATGGCGTCGATCTCCTCGGCGTACTTGTCGAGGACCACTTGACGCTTCAGCTTGAGCGACGGTGTGATCTCACCGGACTCCGGCGCCCACTCGTCGGGGACCACCACCCACTTCTTCACCTGCTCCACGCGGGCCACCTGCCCATTGGCCTCCTCGATGGCGTCGGCAACCTCCCGCTTCACCTCCGGCAGCTCGGCGAAGCTCGCCAGGTCGGTGTAGGGGAGGCCGCGGGCCTCCGCCCAGCCGGGGGCCTCCTCGGGGTCGAGAGCGACGACCATCGAGATGAAGTTCCTCTGGTCTCCCACCATGCACACCTTGAGGATGAGCGGGTGGTTCCCCAGCATCGTCTCCAGCTTCGCCGGCGCGATGTTCTTCCCGGCGGCGGTGATGATGATCTCCTTCTTCCGCCCGACGATCCAGACGAAGCCGTCGTCGTCGATGCGCGCCAGGTCGCCGGTGGCGAGCCACCCCTCGGAGAGGTAAGCCTCCCTGGTCATCTCGTCGAGCTTGTAGTAACCCTGGGTGACCACCCCGCCCCGCATCTGCAGCTCGCCGTCGTCGGCGACCCTGACCTCGACGCCGGGCAACGGCGGCCCCACCGAGCCGATCTTGTTGCGCCCGGGGACGTTCGTCGTGGCTGGGCCGGTGTTCTCGGACATCCCGTAGAGCTCGACGAGGTTGATCCCGACGGAGTTGAAGAACGTGATCAACTCGGGGTGGATGGGGGCGGCCGCCGTGACCGCGATCCCGACCTCGTCCATCCCGAGGCCCTCGCGCACCTTGGAGAGCACGATCTTGTCCAACAACCCCGCCAAAGCCGGGCCTCGCTCGCCCTCCCGCTCGGCCAGGAAACGCCTCTCGCCCAAGGCGAGCGCCAGCTTGAGCAGGACGCCCTTGGCGCCCCCCGTCTCGGCGAACCGCGCCGAGAGCCGGGCATGGAACTTCTCGTAGATCCTGGGGACGCCGAAGAACACGGTCGGCTTGGCGGCCTGGATGTAGTCGAGGATCGACGTCACGTTGGAGCAGTACCAGACCTGGCCGACGAGGTAGGTGCAGGAGTAGTGCGTAGCCACGCGCTCGGCGATGTGAGCCAAAGGGAGATAGGACACCATCCTCAGCCCGAAGGAGAGGTCGAAGACCCGCCGCAGAGCCTCGAGGGTGTGCACCACGTTGTACTGGCTGATCATCACACCCTTCGGGGTCCCGGTGGTGCCCGAGGTGTAGATGAGGGTGGCCAGCGAGTCGGGGTTGATGGCCTCCGTCGCCCGGGCGACGGTCTCGGGGTCCTCCTCAAGCTGTTGCGCGCCGCGGGCCGCCAACTCCTCCCAACTCAGCACCCAGTCGGCCGTCTCGCCGTCGGAGGGGGCGGACATCAGCACCACATAGCGGAGGTCGGGTAGCTCGTCGCGTATCTCCTCCCAGCGACTCAGGAAGGTCTCGTCCTCGAGGATCGCCACGGCGGCGGCGCAGTTCTGGGCGATGTACTTGATCTCGTTCGCCTGAAGCGTGGAGTAGACCGTCACCGGGGTGGCCCCCGCGTGCACCGCGCCGAGATCGGCGATGGCGTGCTCGGGCCGGTTTGAGGCCATGACGGCGACGAACTCGCCCTCGGCGACCCCCAGCGACTGGAGGCCTGCCGCGACCTTGTGCACCGCGTCGCGGTACTCCGCCCAGGTGAGACGGCGCCAGTCGCCGTCCCTCCAGTGGACGGCCGGTTGATCGCCGAACTCGTCGGCGTTGCGGTTGAAGTAGTCGATGATCGTCTTGCCCTCGACGACGGCGTCTATCTCCGCTCGCTCGGCTTGGGTTGCCTTGTTGCTCACTGCTCCTCCAGAAGTCAGGCGATTGCTCCGGTCTCTCGGAGCATACCGATCTCGTCGGGGCCGTAACCCAGGCTGCCCATGACGGCGTCGGTGTCCCGGCCCGGCATCGCCGGGGTCGTCGGCGCCTCCGGCTTTGTCGCCGAGAAACGCGGGGCGGGGGCCGGCTGGGTGACCCCGTCGATGGTCGTGAACCCGCCCCGCGCCCGGTTGTGCGGGTGCCCCGGCGCCTCCTCCATGGACAGCACCGGCGCCACACAAGCGTCGCTCCCCTCAAAGCGGGCCGCCCACTCGTCCCGCGTGCGGGCGCCGAACCTCGCGGCGAACACCTCCCGCATGTGCGGCCAGCCGGACCGGTCCATCTGCGGGGACAACTCGGCGGGGTCGATCTCCAGCCGCTCAAGCAACATCGCGTAGAACTGGGGCTCCAGCGCGCCGACCGCCATGTGCTCGCCGTCGGCGGTCCGATATGTCGAGTAGAAGGGGGCGGCGCCGTCCAACCAGTTCGACTCCCGCTCCTCGCTCGACCACCGCCCCTCCGCCGCCAACCCGTGGTGCTGCGCCGTCAGCAACGCCGAGCCGTCGACCATTGCGCCGTCCACCGCCTGGCCGGCGCCGGTCTCCCGAGCGTGCAGCAGGGCCGCCAGCACCCCGACCGCCAAGAGCATCCCTCCCCCGCCGTAGTCGCCGACGAGATTGAGGGGCAGCGCGGGCCGCTCCTTCGGGCCGATCGCATGGAGGGCGCCGGACAGGGCGATGTAGTCGATGTCGTGGCCCGCCATCGGGGCGAACGGCCCTTCCTGACCCCAGCCGGTCATCCGGCCGTACACCAGCGAGGGGCGCCGGGCGAGGCAGTCGGCCGGGCCCAGGCCAAGGCGCTCCGTCACGCCGGGCCGGAAACCCTCGATGAGGGCGTCGGACCGCTCAACGAGGCGAAGCACCGCTTCGGCGCCCCGTCGATCCTTGAGGTTGACGCCCATCGACAGTTTCCCCCGCCCGAGCACGTCGCTCCTCGCGCTCGACGCGTCGCCTCCGACAACCGAGTCGGCGCGGTCGACCCGGACCACCTCGGCCCCCAGGTCGGCCAGCACCATCCCGCAGAACGGGGCGGCGCCGAGCCCGGCGAGCTCGACAACCCCGACTCCGGCCAACGGCCCCGCCATCACCCGCCGCCTGAGAGGGTCTCGACGTTCTCAACGAGGAGAGGCGCAGGCGCCAACTCCGGGGTCGCGCCGAACGCCCCGTGAAGCAGCGGGGCCAACACACGCGCCAGGTCCGGCTCAGGGGCGGCGAGCGGGCTCGACAGCTCCGGCGCGGACTCGAGGGCGATCACAACCGTCTCCTTCCCTGACCACGCGGCAGTGTTCCACAACTCGCCGGCGCGGGAGGAATTGGGCCGGGGCCCCAGCAAGGAGCTGTCCCAGACCATGAGAACGGGCTTGCGGTAGAGGGGGATGATCGCCAGATCGCCCAGGTAGGCCTTGTCCGCCGCGTTGTACGCGGCGGCGCGCTCGTCGGGATCGACGATGGAGTCGGCGCCCCGGATCAGCGAGTCGACGGTCTCGTCGCAGTAACGATTGAGGTTCAGGGCGCCGAACCCGCTGGGGGCGTCGCCGGCGCAGAGGTAGGCGCTGTTGGAGAGATGAGGGTCGGCCGCCCCCTTCCAGGCGAAGCTCACGATCTGCCAAGCCTCCGGCCCGGCGAAGCCCACCTCCGAGCTGAAGAGCTCGGACGGCGACACGACGCGGCGGACCAGCTCCACGCCTATCGACTCGAGGGACTCGGAGACGATGTTGAACACAGTCTCCCGATCCTCATCACCGGTCGTAACGGCCCAGGTGAACGACATCCGCCTGCCTTGGCACAAGTAGACCCCGTCTTCGCCTTTCGCGCAGAGCCGGTCGACGAGGATCTTCTCCGCGGCCTCAAGGTCGAATCGGTCCTCGAAGTGATCCTCGTATCGCGCCGCCCCCTCCGGCCAGAAGGTGTTGCCCAACGCTGCGGCGCCGGGGTGCGCTCGCCTCACCGTCTGGTCGAGTATCGCCTCACGGTCGACGGCCAGGTTGATGGCCTCCCGCACCCATAGCTGAGACAAGAGCGGGTCGTCGTGGTTGAAGGCGATGTGCTCCCAGAACGGCCCGGGCGCAAGCTCGTGGGAGACTCCCTCCATCTCCGCTATCTCGGCGACGGCGGCGGCGACCGGCCCCGGGATCACGACGTCGATCTCGCCCGCCTCCAACCCCCGAAGCGCCTCCTCGACGCTCGCCGGGAAGACGAACCGGATCTCCTGCACGTCCCCGAGCGGTTCGCCGGAGAGGCGATCGGCCTCCGCCCAGTACCTCCGGTTGCGGCGAAGCGTGATCTGCTCGCCCTCGTCCCAGGAGTCGAGGACAAAAGGCCCGGCTGTCGTCCTGAGCGCTTTCGCCGGGTCGTCGGAGAGGGATGTCTCATCCAGAGCGTGTCGAGGCAGGACGACCGGGAACAACGTCCGCCACGGCCCGTACGGCTCGCTGAACGAGAAGGCGGCCGTCTTCGAGTCGATCCGCTCGGCGCCGGTAATCAGCTCGTGCCCGGCCCCGTCGGCTGCCAGCTCCGACGTGAAGATGAAGTCGTCGGCGACGACGGGGGCGCCGTCCGACCAGACGGCGCCGTCGTGTATGTGATACACCACGCAGAACGCGTCGGGACAGATGGGCCCCGAACTCGCCGCGGCCGTGGTCGCCGCGGCCGTCGACGGAGGCCCGACGGGCGCCGTCGTCGACTCGGCGGCGCCTCCCGCGCACGCCGAGGCGAGCAACACCGCCGCTGTCAAAGGCCAACGGCCCCCGGCGCCGGACAACAGCGATCGAGCGCCGGAAGACAAGGCTCTACGACCGGAGGTCGAGGGCGACCCGCTCCGGCCCGGACCATGAGCCGTCGGCCGCCACCAGATGGCAGGCCGTGAGGTGATCGTCGCCGCGGTCGTAGAGGCCGGGATGAGGCTCGACCTCGCACCGCTCCGCCGCGAACGGGCAACGATGGAGGAATCGGCACTCCCCCGGCGGGTTGACGGCCCTGGACACACCGCCTTCGATCTCGACCTTGGGGCGCCTGTAGGTCGGGTCGGGGACCGGCACCGCCGACAGGAGGGCCCTCGTGTACGGGTGCATCGGCGCTTCCAGGAGCCGCTCGACGGGCGCCATCTCGACGATCTTGCCGAGGTACATCACGGCGATCCTGTCGCACATGTAACGAGCGACGGCGAGGTCGTGGGTGATGTAGAGGTAGGTGACGCCCATCTCCTCCGCCAGCTCAAGCATGAGCCTCATGATCGAGATGCGGATCGAGACGTCGAGCATCGACGTCGGCTCATCGGCGACGACGAAGGCGGGGGCCGTGACGAGGGCGCGGGCGATGGCGACGCGTTGGCGCTGGCCGCCCGACAACTCGTGGGGGTAGCGGAAGAGGAACGGCCCCGGCGGCGTGAGGCCCACCAAGCGGAGAAGGTCCGTCACACGCCGCTCGCGCTCGGAGGCGTCGCCGACCCGCTGCACCACGAGCGGCTCGGCCACGATGTCGAAGATGGTGCGCCTCGGGTTCATCGACTCGTAGGGGTCCTGGAAGATCATCTGGACGTTCCTACGAAAACCCTTCTCCTCTTCCTTCGAGCTCACAGCTGTGACGTCGATCATCTCCCCGGTCTCGGCGTCGCGGACGAGGACCTCGCCGTCTGTGGCGTCGTCCAGCTTCACCAAGATCCTTCCCGCCGTCGTCTTCCCGCACCCGGACTCCCCGACCAAGCCGAGGCTCTCCCCCGCCTTGATCTCAAAGCTGACGTCGTCGACCGCGTGGATGAAGTCGACGCTCTTGCGGAACACGCCTCTGGACATGGGGAAGAGCTTGCGAAGGCCCGACACCCTCACCCTCACCTCACCGCCCTGATCCCTCATGACGGCGCCGCGCCGCTCAGGCCGACCGGCGTCATCTCGTGGCGCCAGCAGGCGATGGAGTGGCCCGGCGCCGCCTCCGAGAGCGGAGGCGCCTCGGCGACGCACCGGTCGGAGACGAAGGGGCAACGGGGGTGGAAGCGGCACCCGGTCGGCGGGTCGATCAGGTCGGGCGGCTCGCCCTCCAACGGCGCCAGGGCCCGACGCGGGCCGGTGATCGACGGCGTCGACGACAACAACAGCCACGCGTAGGGATGCCGCGGCTTGGCGAAGATGTCGGCGGTGGTCCCCAGCTCCACCAGCTTCCCCGCGTACATGACGCCCAAGAGGTCGGTGATCTCGGCGATCACCGCTATGTCGTGGGAGATGTAGATGATGCTCATCCCCAGGTCGCTCTGTATCCGGCGAAGCTCCTCGAGGATCTGCTCCTGCACGATGACGTCGAGAGCGGTGGTCGGCTCGTCGGCGATGATCAGCTTCGGGTCGCAGGAGAGGGCCATGGCGATGACGGCTCGCTGTTTCATCCCACCCGACAGCTCGTGCGGGTATCGGTCGATCATGTCGGGGTTGACCCCGACGAGGTTGAACAGATCCTCGATCCTCCGCCGCGCCTCCTTGGCCTTGGGCCTGGGGCGCCGGTGGAGGTCCATTGCCTCCCGGATCTGCTCGCCGACGGTGTAGACCGGGTTCCAGGAGTTCATCGCGCCCTGGAAGACCATCGAGACGTCGTTCCAGCGACGGAGTCGCATCTCCTCGTCGCTCAACTTGAGGAGGTTCTCGCCCTCCAAGAGGACCTCGCCGCCCAAGACGCGGGCGTTGCCGGCGGCCAGGCCGATGAGGGTCAGGGCGACCGACGTCTTGCCGCAACCGGACTCGCCCACAAGGCCGAGGGAGCGGCCCTTGGGGAGGCTGAAGGTGACGTCGTCGACGGCGGAGACCATCTCCCCCTCCTTCAGCTCGTAGCTCATCGCGAGGTTCCTCACCTCGAGGACGGCCGGCTCAAGCTCTGCGCTCTCGGCGCCGGCGTCGGTCGCTCGCTGGTCGGTCATCGCGCCCTCAACCTCGGGTTGACCACTTCGTCCATCGCCCGCCCGACGAAGAAGAAACCTGCGGCGAGCAGCGTCACGGCGAGGCCGGCCGGGATCAGGATCCACCAGAACTCGAGGCCCGTGCGCAGGAAACCCTCGGTTTGGGCGGTGTAGAGCATCAGGCCCCAACTCATGTCGACGTTGATGAGGCCGAAAAACGACAGAATCGCCTCCAGCGAGATGGCTTCGGTGACTGTGAACATCATGTAGAGGAAGCTGAGGGGCAACACGTTGGGGATGATGTGCTTGAAGATGAGATGGGTCTGGGACCCGCCCGACACCCGCGCCGCGTCGATGAAGGGTTTCACCTTGATCGACAAGGCCTGGGACTTGAGCACAATGGCCGTGCCGCCGAAACCGGACAGTATCCCGATCATCAGGCCCAGCAGGGGCAACGTCACCATGAACATGCCTGACAAGACGATCAGGATCGGGATCAGCGGCAACAGCAGCACCAGGTCGGCCAGCCGCATCAGGGCGTTGTCAAGCCATCCGCCGTAGAACGCGGCTATCGACCCGACGACCGTGGCCACGCAGACGGTCACGACGGCGGCGATGATGCCGAGCAGGAAGGCGGCGCGAGTGCTGAAGGCGAGTTGAGCGGCGATGTCGCGGCCCAGCGGGTCGGTCCCCAGCCAGTGCGACGAGCTGGGCGGCTCCGGCTTCTGGGGAACCTCGCACACATCCCCGGGGATTGAGCCGAAGCACCAGAGTTGCGCCGCCATGGCGTCCATCTGCGTGCCCGGATCAACCACCTCCGCCTCGGAGGCGACCACCTCGTACTCTTTCATCTCGGCGTCGAAGCCGATGATCGGATCGTATACGATCCTGTCCCGCCAAGGCCCGAAGGTCGTCATCAACGGGTACCCCAGCGCCATGACGACAAAGACGGCGATGAGAGCCAATCCGAGGATCCCGATCTTGTTCTCCACGAAGAGCTTGCCGTTCTTCTTGAGCGCGGCCCAAGCCAGGGCGAGGCGGACTCTCCACAAGGCGTGGGGCCGCGCCTCGCCGTCGGCGGAGGCTTCGGCGGCGTTCTTCTCTGTGACCGACATGGCTTCCTAGGCGTCGCTCCTGATCCTGATTCGGGGGTCGAGCACGGCGTAGAGAAGATCCACGCCGAGGTGGGCGATGAGAGCCAGGATCCCCGTGAAGGCGAGCGCGCCCGTCGCCACCGGGATGTCCTCCACGACGGTGGCGTCGAGCAGGAGCTGTCCCATCCCCGGCCAGCCGAACACGGTCTCGGTGATGATCCCGCCGCCGATGATGAAGGCCAGGCCCAACACGAAGGAGGTCACCACCGGCAACAGGGCGTTGCGTGCGGCGTGTTTGTCTCTGATGTCCTTCTCCGGCACACCCTTGGCCCGAGCGGTGAGGATGTAGTCCTCCTTGAGCGTCTCCAGCATCGACCCCCGCGTGAGCAGCATGACTCCGGCGAAGGCGACAAGGGCGAGAGTGACGATCGGGAGGACGGCGTGGTGGGCGATGTCCCAGGCATAGGGCGCCATCTCGTCTCTCACCCACCAGAAGACGGCAATAGACGCGAGAGCCGCCATGTAGCCGCCTCGGCGGATCAGCTTCGCCGCCCCCCGCTCCGCCTGTCTCTTGGCGAGGATTGCCGCGCAGGCGGCGATGGCGGCGGCCAACCCGAGGGAGAGGAGGAGCTGGGCGAAGACCTGGTTGCCGGTGAAGGGAGAGCTGCGGAACAGCTCGGGGTCGAGGAAACCGTTGATGGGGAACCACCCGAGCCTCGAGGCGAAGAGGACGATCATCATGACCGCGAACCAGGGATAGAACACCGTGTAAAGAAGGACGCCTGAGATGGTCACCCCGTACTCGGAGAGGCCGCCCCGGCGCCAGGCGAGGCGCTTGCCCAGCTTGAAGCCCATGAAGTAGGAGAGGAGAGTCGCCAGGGTGAACAGGAACAGGGTGCGGGGGATCCGCTCCGCGATGAGGTCCATCACCGGCCGAGGGTACTGCGAGAAGCTGACCCCGAGGTTGCCGCGGAAGAAGTTGGTGATGTAGTTCCACCACTGGTTGACCGGGCTGCCGTCCAGCCCGAGCCGCGCCGCGATCTGCTCACGAACCTCGGCCGGGATGTCGGGTTGGATGAACTGGCCCGTGATGTCGCCGGGTTGAGCCAAAAGCAGGAAGAAGACGACCGTCAGGAAGACAAAGAACAGAAAGGCCATCTGGATGAGGCGACGGCCGATGAACCTCAGCAAAGCGTCACTCCCGGGAACCTCCAGCTTGTTGGGCGGGCGCTCGGGCCGGAGGTTAGCCCGACCGGGCGGGCGGCGCCGGAGCGGGGGTTGCGCAGGCCCATGCAGCGGAAACGAGGGGGAGGGTCGGGGCCCTCCCCCTCAGTCTCGGTGAGCGAGCTACTCGCTCGTGAGCTGCACGGCGCTCGGCCAAGCGTCGGGTTGGCTGTTGTGCCCGCCCATGATGACATCAACCGGGAACCGGACCTTCTTCCGGAACGCCTCGATGATCGGCGTGCGGAACAGCACCACATAGGGAGCGTCTTCCGCGATCATCGCCTCCATCTTCTTGATGGACTCGCCGGCGCACGCCGTCTCCTTGCAGGCGCGGAACGTCACCAGCTCCTCCTCAAACTCCGGGCTGTTGTAGCCCGGGGTGTTGGAGCCGCCTGTCGTCGCATCGCTCTCAGCCGCGAAGAACTGGGTCATGCTCACCGGCAGCGACGGGTCGCCCCCTCCCCACCCGAGCATGTACATGTCCCAATCGGCCTCCTTGTCCTGGAACACGGCGGCGACGATGGCGTTGAAGTCGGTCGAGTCGGTCTTGACCGGGATGCCGAGATCGCTCATCCACTGCTCGATCCAGATGGCGAACGTGGCGCGGAACGGGTCGTAACCGGGCCCGGGCGCAAGCAGCTCGAGCTGCTGGACCTTCTCGCCGTTGGGCATCGTCAGCCCGGTGCCGGCGGTTGTGACGGGATCGCGGTTCTCCGGGTCGATCACCGGCTCGCTCTCCCAGGTGTAGCCGGCGTCCTTGAGGATCTTGACGGCCTCAACGAAACGGTCGCCCTCGGACATGGGCTCGCCGTCCTTCCACCCGTAACGGACGGCGTCGGGGTTGTAGAAGTCCAGCAAAGCCGGGTTGATGATCGTGTACCCGGGGATGACCCCGCCGGCGAGCACGGTCTCGGCCACCAGCTCCTTGTTGACGACGGTCGAGACGGCCTGTCGGAAGGCCAGGTCGGACATCGGGGCGCGGCGCATGTTGAACGCCATGTACCGGAAACCGTCCGACTCGTTGACCGAGAAGTCGAGGTCGGGGTTGGCCGACAGCTCGTTGCGCAAGCCGGTGGTGAGGCCGGTGGGATCCCACACATAGTCGATCTCGCCCGCGCCGAGTTTCTCGTAGGCGGCGTCCTTGGTGGAGTGCTCGACCCACAAGATGTCGGAGACGAACGGGCCCTCGGCGTATTGAGCGACGTTCTCGCCCCCGCCCGGCGCGAGGCCGTAGATCTTCTCATCGCCGTCCTCGCCGGCGACGCCGAAGGCGCCGTCCGCGTAGAACGTGTTGGTGTTGCCGCGGTCCCGATGGCCTGGGTTCGCGAGCGTCGAAGCGAAGGCTCCGTTCTCCCACTTGTCGAAGAGCATCGGGCCGACCGAAGGCTCCTTGGCGCCCTTCACGTCGTACAGGACCTTGAGTCCCTCGTCGGCGCCGGTCGACGCGATGTGATCGTCGATCATCTCCTGGGTCACGTTCTCGGCGGTGAGGTCGTTCTCGGGGTCCTCGTCCTCGATGGAGGCGTCGACAAGCGCCTTGGTCGCGTCTTCGGCGGTGATCCCGGACGTGGCGGCCTCGACGGCGGCCTTCGCCTCATCGACGTACGGCGCCCAGAAGTGGCTCGGCACGAAAACGGCGTAGCAGGCGCCGTGGTTCCACAGGGAGAGGCCCGGGTCGGTGTTGAACTCGACTCGCACCGTGAAGTCGTCGGGCGCCGAGACGTCGGCGACGTTTTCCGGGAACACCAGGGCGTGACCGGTCTGCAAGTTGAACTCCCGGACCGTGTCGAAGTAGAACACATAGTCGTTGGCGGTGAGCTGCACGCCGTCCGACCAGTACAGGTCGTCCCTGATCGGCTGCTCGACGACCCAGACGTCGCCTTCCTTGACGGACTTGACCGGGGTGTCGGTCGCGGCCGCATCCGGGATGAGCACGAACCCGGGGAGGGAGATCTTGAAGAGCTGGGCCTTGCCGCTGTCCAAGTACTGGTTGTAGCTCGAGTTCTCGGTGTCCTGAGCCGCCCACCAGTTGTCGGTGCTGATGTTCTCGATGAACCCGACGTTGAAGGTCGCTCCTTCGATCGAGGGGGCCTCGTCGCCGTCGCCCTCCTCGTCGCCGTCGCCGTCGTCGCCGCCGGTGGTTGTGGTCGCGGCGCCGTCTTCGTCGCCCGCAACCGTGGTGTCGGCCGTCTCGCTCGCGCACGCCGCGACCGCCAAGGCGAGAACGGCGAGGACGGCGAGCAACCTGAAGTGTCTTGCTGTGTTCACTTTCTTCCTCTTTGTTAGGGGTGTCCCCCCTGTAGGGGGACTTGGGCGCGTCATGTTAGACGAGAGATGCGCGGCCGGCGCGTCCTCGGCGGGAGCCCTCAGCCGTCCCGGTCCCCCACCCCAGGGCCCCCGTC